>Ga0209199_1005805_pt1 | contig 10667 bp, 14 predicted proteins | sample COGITO_mtgs_1105_7_FD_184805 | JGI IMG/M metagenome (GOLD analysis project Ga0209199, IMG submission 184805) | Pelagic marine microbial communities from North Sea - COGITO_mtgs_110523 (SPAdes) (version 2) | ecosystem: Environmental > Aquatic > Marine > Epipelagic ...
GCATTAAATCACGACGAAATAAATCATAAAGTAAAACGAATTGCTTATCAGATTTATGAATCAAATGTAGAAGAGCAAGAAATTGTACTTGCTGGGATCGAATCAAATGGCTATTTGTTTGCCGAAAAATTAAGAGTTGTATTACTTGAAATTTGTGATATCAATCCCGTGCTTTGTAAAGTAAATATTGACAAAAAAAATCCAACAAACCCCATTACCACCTCGCTTACAAAAGAATCCTATACAAATAAGTCATTAGTGTTGGTGGATGATGTGTTGAATTCTGGCACCACCTTAATATATGGAGTAAAACATTTTTTGGATGTTCCTTTAAAACAATTTAAAACGGCGGTACTTGTCAATCGGAACCATAAGAAATACCCTGTTAAAGCAGATTTTAAAGGTATTTCTTTATCAACCTCCATCCATGAGCATATTTCAGTCATTTTTACAGGAGAAAAAACGAAAGTTATTTTAGAATAATTTAGACTGAATGGTCGCTATAATTTCGTCTGTACTAAGGCTATCCGTTTGTATCCCTATTTCAGCTTGGTTGTAATAGAATGACCGTTCAAACAAATGTTTCGCTATAAATTCTGAAATGTCTTCATCATTTAAATTGGCTATTAAAGGTCGTTTAGCTTTTTCATTAATTAAGCGTTCTGATAATTTTTTGATAGAGAGATTTAAAAAAACTGTTTTAACATTCGGGTGGTTTACCAAAAACTGCATGGTATCCGAATAGCAAGGGGTTCCGCCTCCCAATGCTAAAACGAGTGAATCAGAATCCTTAGAAAGTTGTTTGACAGCTTCTGCCTCGAGTTTTCTAAAAAAAATTTCTCCTTTAGAGTCAAATATTTCAGAAATTGTAGCCTGTTGATTTTGCTCTATATAATCGTCCAAATCTAAAAAACTAAACTCTAACTTTTCCGCAAGTATCTGTCCTACAGTAGACTTACCACACCCCATATATCCTAACAAAACAACGATCATACTTATATCTAAATTTGATTATACCCTCTCTTAAATTAACTATAACAAAAAAACGAAAAATAATCTGAAAAAGCATTGTATAATTAATTAATCCCTTTATATTTGCAGCCGCATTGAGAGGAAATATAAGACCTGGTAGCTCAGTTGGTAGAGCATCTCCCTTTTAAGGAGAGGGTCCTGGGTTCGAGCCCCAGCCAGGTCACTAAAAAAAGTTAAGTTTATTCTTAACTTTTTTTATACCTTTAACATTCATAATGCGCACGTGGCGGAATTGGTAGACGCGCTAGCTTGAGGGGCTAGTGGGAATTATTCCCGTGGAAGTTCGAGTCTTCTCGTGCGCACTATTATATTTCCATATAATTAGTCTTAAGTATTTTGACTTAAACACTCCACAATTTCACCCCAATACATTACTTAGCTTGAACATTGGTAAATACATGGCTATTAAAATAACGCCCACCATCACTCCTACAAACATGATGATTACAGGTTCCATGATGGTTGACAATAGCTTTGATTTTTGCTGAACTTGGGAATTATATTGAGTATTTAAGCGTTCAAAAATAAATTCATTTTGATTGGTTTCCTCGGCAACTTTTACCATGGCTACCATTTTATCATCAAACAATGCATGTGGTTTTAAACTCTCACTTAGCGACTTTCCTTTCAAAAGGTCTTGCTCAACGATTTCTAACGCTTTTTGTAAGGGATAAAAACTGATCATTTGTTTTACCAATTGGATGCTATTAACTACAGGAACTTTAGAAGCTGTCAACAGTGTCACTGCTTGGGTAAACTGAGATAAGTATACCTTTTTTACAAATTCTCCTAGAAAAGGTACTCTAGAAACAAAGGTATCTTTGGCCTTATTATACCATATTTTTTTATTAAAAAATGCTCTAGAAATGAAGATCCCAAAAATCAGTATAAGGACTAACCACCCATAGCTTTTCATGAATTCAGAACAACTGATTATAAATTTTGTGATGGCTGGCAAGTCCACGTTTTGTTGTTCAAAAATATCTTGAAACATGGGCACTACAAACTGTAGCATAAACCCTACCACTAACACGGCCGTTGTTAAAATAATCATCGGATAGGTCAATGCAGTGATCACGTTTCTACGCTGTTCATTCTTTCTGACATAAAAGCTCCCTAACTGCTCTGTAACTTGTGCTAAGGTGCCTGTTTCTTCACCAATTTTGAGTGAAAAATATTCATAGTTTGAGAATTCTTTATGGCTTTTTACAGCATCCGATAGACTCGAACCTGAAACAATTGCTTGCGATAACTCTTGCAGTATTTTTTTTGGTTTTTTTTTCTTTAGGGTATTTTCGATAAGCTCTAAACCATCTTTAAGCGTGATCCCGGCTTTTAAAAGAACGCTCAATTCGGAATAAAAATCCTCTTTTATTTTATTGGAAAATGACTGTCCAAAAAGGGTGATTTCTTTTTGCAAAAAAGAAGTCTTAACCTCTTTATTTTCTGGATGTTGCTTATTGGATTTTAGAGTGTTTAATTGAAAGCCCATTGCTGTGTTTTATGGATTAAAAAGTCCTTTAGCATTCATATATACTGTGGCATCATTATTTACATAAATAAACAACGTACGGTTTTGAAATGCTTTGGTAGTGATTAGCTTTATCGCATCTATTGAATTTGTTGTGACCTGTTCGCCATCAAAATAAAAATTCTTACTTTCTAATTGAACTGGAAATGTGTCTTGTGCTTTAATAATATAAGATTCGGACAAGGTATAGGATACCGAATCCAATTCGTTCCTCAATAGCAATCTATCCTCAGAAGCATTAAAACGAATGGAAGGATACCGATTAAAATCTAACCACAACTCTGTTTCTAGTTTGTTTATTTCTAATGTAATATTGAAATTTTCTTGCATTACTCCCATCTGTTTTTGCACCAATCCAAGCACCGTAAACGCCAATCCTACGACAATACTTGTCAAAAGCAGGACAATACTCAATTCACTGATTGTGAAGGCTTTTATTTTTTTAATAGATTGCATTGTACGTTTTTCTGATGGTTTTATGACGGTCTAAGTCTGTAGCTTCAAAAACGATTCGGGGCTGATTGTGTTCTTCCAAACGTTCTACGGATATGCTCCAATTTTGAAAGCGCTCTGTGTAAGGCATTTCTAATTTTTGGTGTTGCTGTAAATACTGTAATTCAATTAAATGGGTGTCAATGGCCATCGTGTTTGAGGAGACCGCATCGGACACAAGGTTATTCAAAATCATGCTTGCCAACAAAAAAGTGACCACTACAAGAACCGTCGCGATTAAAGTTTCCATGAGCGTGGAAGCCTTTATTTTTTTTAATACAGCCATTTTAGCACCTCCTTTTTTGAATTATTAAACAAGAGTCCTACATATTTTTTGGGCAATTTATGCACATTGATTTTTCCGTTATAGATATGATTTTGATAAATGGATCCGAATTGATTGGCTATAAAATTTTTGGCAAATACGGTTCCGTACACAGTTCCTTTTAATTCGGTGTTTTGATTGCAATACAACTCCCCTATCAAAACAGATGTTTCTTGAAGTTCAATTTGAGTTTTATAATTGTTAGGAGGATCGTTTCCTAAATAAACAACGACCCCTTTCACTACCGAAGACTTCCCTATTTGGATGGAAGGTTTTTCTTTTATTCCCGTAGTATTGGATTGACTCCCCACTTGATTTTTATTTAAAATTAATGCGGACGGATAACGTAATTGTACCGAATTACCAACACTCATTTTCTTTGATGCGAAAGCTTGAAAATTAGCAATGACATTATTTTCGATTTCAATCTCGGGGGCTATGAGCACAATGTCCTTTAGTACGGCAGACGCCTGCACTGTGATTTTCGTCTTGGATTGCACGATAATATGCCCTGTTAATTGAACCTCATTAAGAAGGATATCGCTCTTTGAGAAATGAATTTGAACAGGTTTAAAAAACGAATTGCTATACAGGCCAGGTTTAATTGTAATGAATTGAGCATTTGAAATTTCTGAAACTTGATATTCTATCGACTCTATTTGATCAAAGATGCCAGTTGTCAAAGGTGGCAATGCAGCAGACTGCTGTGTAGAACCATAAAGAAGTTGAGAACCCGTATAGGAGTGTCCCGAAATGGTTCCTGCCTTTACGCCTTGTTTGGGTAAAAAAACGACGCCCTCAATTTTGGTTCTCCCCACCACTACCAGCGGTTTGCGCGTATCTTGTAAATATAAGGCGGTTCGATTTTGAGCCTTGGACTTTGCTCCTATCAAAGCGATTTTTCGGAAATGATTGGTTTTGATTTTAGATTTTGAAGTGACTATTTCAAAAATACCCCAAAAATCACGATGGATTTTTAAGGTCTTATAATTCGTTTCATCAAGTGGTATTGCTACGGTGTCCTTCAAACGAATGGAGTGAAGCATGGCATGTTCTATTCCTTTCTGAGCGTTCTCTGTGGTTTCAAGTATGAAGTCCGTTTGTACTTGAAACCGTTTGTGGCTATGCAGCAATAAAACAAAACCCATCAGCAACACGGCTATAATAATCGAAATAAACAGCGTCAATTGCAAAGCCCCTGATTTGAGTTTTAACAAAACCATTAAGGGCGTTTTATGATTTGAAGTTGACGGTTATAGCGCACTACAATTTCGTTAGTACTTCCTCTTACAAGCGTCACACTGTCCACCGTTTGTCCCTTTTTTAATATATACTGGCGGTTGTTGATATTCACCACAAAAACGGGGGTCTTGCTCTTGGTTTTTTGTACAATTCCTGCATAGGTGATTTGTTTGAGAGACTTTGGTTTTGGAGGCGGGCGAAATGGTTTCTTAATTTTTTTAGGAGGTTTTGAAAACGTTCCTAAAAAGGGATCTCGATCTATCTTTTGAATGGAGAAAGAATCAATTTCGACATGAATACTTGGTATAAAAACTTGGTTTTGAAAATTTTCAATTACAGGGATCTCTTTTGGACGGAGTCCACTGTTGATTTTAATGGCAATGCCCCCCCAAATAATAAGGACCGCAGCAACTAGCAAATATGTTTTGTATTTATTATTCAACAGTGAATTTTTGAGTGGTATAGCTTGTTTGAAAGCTAGGGTTTAGAGCGCGTACACGCCATTCATAGCTGTTAACTGCTAGGTTCGAAACACTAAAAACTGTAGCATTAGTGGTTTCATTTTTAATGATTTCAGTTGCATTTTCAAAACTAGGAATGGCGATTTGAAAGGAATATGTTTCTGCATTTAAAACGGGATCCCATGAAAAATTGATGGTGTCTGTAGTGCCAAAACTAACGGCATCCGCAGGCGCCAGAAGCACCACGGTTGTTTGAGAAATATCGACATCATCCGTGGATTCCACCAAAAAACTTTGGGTTGAAAAAGCGGTGGTATATCCCGAGTTTTCTGCTCGTACACGCCATTGGTAATCATTTGGTGTTAACTCCTTTGAAAAACTTGTACTGGTGACTAAAGAATCCACCACAATTTGTGTGGCTTCGCCAAATGTTGGTGTTGAAATCTGGAGACGGTAATGGACGGCATCTTTGAGAGATTCCCAAGAAAACGTGACATTTGCATTGCTCAAAACACTGTTGTTTGTGGGGGCTAAAGCCGTCACTGTTTTTTGTGAAATATCTTCGACCCCAATAATGTCATCACAACTGATTGTTAGTAATAAGAGGACCATTAGTTTTAAATTTCTCATAACTAAAAATTTTTGTAGTTAATTTTCTTTTTGACTTTTTTCGCAAGTCGGTGGGTATCGATTGGACAGCGATCGTCACTTTCTACGAAATCTACAATTTCAAGTTGGCGTTTTTTGTTTTCTTTCCAACATGCCTTTGAGGTTTGATACCCAAATACAACGCCTTCACTAAAGTGTATCGAATGTTGTTCTTTATTGGTATCATAGGTTTTTAAGACATAGTTATTGATTCCTGTATGTTCCAAAAACACTTCTTGAGCAGTGCTTAATTTCGCAGCGGTTTCAGCATCGAAAACCACTGAAATAGTGGATACTAAATGTGCGTTACTTTTGGTCTGTAAAAACTGAAAAACATCTTTATTTGCCTCACTGTTTAAGCTCTTCAAAACAGCCACACGGTCTGCAATTTCTAGTTTTAGAAAGTGGGGTTTTGGCTTCACAGAATCTACATACTTTACAACGACAGACTTGTTTTGAGTGCGTTTCGCATTTTCAAAGGCCTTCAATTTGGCTTTATTAAACGGGACTCCATTTACTTGCACTTTAATCGGATGCTGGAATTGTGGGAAGGCGGCAAAATTATAATCTTGTTCTAACATAAAATTCTTGTGCACACCTATGGTACCAAGTTGTATGTTTTGTGTGGTTTTCATTTGACGTTCTTGCTGAACGGACAGGGTTCTACAACTTGTAAAGCTTGCTATCAGCAATACAATGCAACTATATTTGATCATAAGATTGAGGTGTTTGTATTTAAAAAAAAGGCTTTTTTTCAAACTCAATTCAAAATAAATTTTGTCTGTGGAGCTACTTTGAATTTTAGAGGGATGCCACAAGTTTTGGCAACCACCACTGAAGGCCGTCGCTAGGAAGTTTTTAGAATGGACTGCAATGGGGGTATTGAGGTGCATTTTAGGTTAAGTTTTCGTTGGGATAACTAATATATGAAAAATTTGGAGATCCAAAGCAAAAAGCTGAAATTAGTATCAAATAGCTGCCTTATTTGAGGCGTAACATCATTGTGGCTTTAGACCGCATTCCTAGCACAATTTCTTAGGAGTGCCACTTTATCTTAAAAGAATCGTAGATATTGTAGTGCTTTACAGTTTATGAAAATAGATTTTTAAATTGGAGATCACAATTTGTGACCTCCAAAATTGGGTGTCGCAAATTTCGACCCTAAAAATTTTAACTAAATGGATGGAACGTGTTTATAGTTTTATGTAAATTTTCTAAATCGTCTTGCTGGTATCTCTCTGTTGAACTGATGTAACGATGTTCTTCTAAATACCTCTATTACAAGTCTTTATCATGGAATACCAAACATTCCCTTATAAGGGACAACTTAGCGTAAAAGAGCCGTAGAGGTTGCTAAACGTATGGCAGAAGTATTGGAGATTTCTTTGGATAGATTGGCTCACGGGGAAAATAAAGCACAAGACACCATAGAAGATAATGATTTACTCACGTTGTTTAACAAGGCTCAAAACCTTTCTGAAAAACAAAAAGAAACCGTTAAAGATTTCCTCTCTGCTTTTGTTCTTAAAGCTGACCTTACGCAAAAATTAGCACAATAAAACTATCCTAAAAACCCAACACTATCTATTTCTAAAACAGTATTATCGTCTTGATAATTCCTTGCGCTTGAGTATTTCCAATCTATTGTATTAGTTACAAAACCACTTTCTACTGGATTGTTATGGATATAATCTATTTTTTGTTTAATAACCTTTTCACTCCATAACTCTATAGGTTTATTATGGTGTTGCCAAAATTGATGTTTACTGGTTGTTGCATTCTTTTTTCCCGCTCGCTCAAACATCCATAATAACCATTCTTTTCGGCTTTCTTGTGGACTGTTTTCTATGGCTTCAATCAATTTTTTAGATGTATGCCTCTTAAAGTCTCGTAATAATTCGGAGGGTTGTTCTTTGGCTGACCTAAAAATAAAATGTACATGGCTTGGCATAAAACAATAACAATATAATTCCATGCCTTTTTCCTTTCTACAATACGTAATACTCTCTGCTAAAACATCAAAATATACCTGCCTTGTAAAAACATCTATCCAGTTTACAGTTGCAAAACTTACAAAATATAAGCCCGACTTATTATGAAATTTATAGTTTCTACTCATTGCACTAATTTAATAAAAAACACTACCGTTAAGATGTACTTAGTGGTCATAAACTTATTAAAAAATTACATAAATACAAAATTTTTATGTTTTCAAAACCATGACTACAATTTATGACGCCTCTCTAAAGTCGCTACCGCTAAGCTGCGCTTAGTGGACGTAAACTAGCTGAAAACAATTTTCACTTTTACCTCAACAATGACTGCCAATCTAAATCGCTACCGCTAAGCTGCGCTTAGTGGACGTAAACTAGCTAAAACAATTTTCACTTTCACCTCAACTAATGACTGCCAATCTAAATCGCTCCCGCTAAGTTGTACTTAGTGGACGTAAACTAGCTAAAAACCCTTTTCACTTTACATATACTATACTTCCTACTAATCTTTGACGTTACCACGCTATAGCGTGGCGAGAGCGAGACTTGCCAATCTCTGACGCCACTAAGTACAACTTAGCGGGAGCGCAAACTAGCGGCATCAGGGTATATTTAATTTTCTTCGCCTTCTATCTCTGCTTCGGTTAAACGAATAGATAAAAAATATTTTCTGCAATCTTCACTGTTACAGCCAAGGATGATTTCTTTTTCTAACTCTTTCTTTTTTAGTGTTACCCAACCTGCTGCATTTAGATGATAATTATACTTTATGTTTTTGAGTAGTACCTCTCCTTCAATACCACAATTATGAATATAGCTGAAATAATCATTCCTTTCAAGATTATGTAACAATGTATCCATCTTTTTAAATATTCCTAATAGTTCTTCTTGACTTGGAGGATTCCATTTTTCACATCTAATACAATGAGATTCTCGATAGTTTCTCTCTCTTTCATTTAGAGAATCTTTAATTTCATCACAAGGTGATAACTGCTTATAAGTTATTACTTCATCGGAATAATTATTACAACCTAATAATAATATCATTACAAGATTCAAAACAATATATAATATTCTAGTTTCCATTGATAGCATTTAATATAGATACTCCTTCGTTTTTTGTCTTGTTATCTTGTACATCTATGTGAGGAAGTACTCTGCTAGCATCTATTAGGTAACTATGTTTTAGTTTCCTAACTAAATATGCTGTAGATTCAATTTGTGCTGCTGTTGGAGGTTCCCAAACGCCATTACCATTATGTTTTCCAACAACTTCAATACCGACTGAATTTCTACTTGAAACATTACCTCTATATTGTGCAGGCACGTTAGAACCTCCATTATGGGTATGCTGCGTTCTGTTATTTAAGTTTGCCGTTTGCCCAATAGTTCCATCTTTATCAATAATAAAATGTGTTCCATAAGCTCCTTTATTTTTTGGGTCTTTCCACCACCACAATGTACTCTGTAAAGTACTTGCATCCGTTCGATGAAGAATTATATTATTAATATCTTGTGTCCAAGCCCCTCTTTCCAATCTTGAAATTCTATCATAAAAATCTACCGCACCACTTACTCCATTTACAGCATCAATACCTGGGGTTATCACAACTTCATTTAACATACTAGAGTTTACCCCCGCTCCCGCTAAGTTGTACTTAGTGGACGTAAACTAGCTAAAAACCCTTTTCACTTTACATATACTATACTTCCTACTAATCTTTGACGTTACCACGCTATAGCGTGGCGAGAGCGAGACTTGCCAATCTCTGACGCCACTAAGTACAACTTAGCGGGAGCGCAAACTAGCGGCATCAGGGGTAGACATACTAGCGCCAACTGGGGCAGACTTATTATTCTTTTTATCAATTACATATACATCTTTTACAAAAGAAGTCTCTTTTGTAATAATTTTTACTTTATCATTATTCCCTTTCTTATAGAATATTTTATCTTCTATAATTCCTGAAAATATTCTTTTTCCTATTGAATCATATTCTATAGTAAAATTAAAAACTCCATCTTTATTTGTATCTATAAAAACTTTATAAGGTTCTTTTTTCATTTCTGTTAAAGATGATACACTTTTATTTTTTATTAAATAAAGAATAATAAATCTTTTATCAATATTGACAGAGTCTTCGATATTTTGAGGACTATACTTTAATGAACCAGAAAACTGCTTTTTTGTAGTGATTGTATCACTAAATATTAAAGAAATTATATCTTTACTTTCCTCTATTTTATTCTTATTAGTATTTTTAGTGCATGATATTACTAATAAAAGAATGATTATTTTTATATTATTTTTCATAAACATTGTGTATTGAATCTATCACTCTTTGAAACTCTTCTTTTATTCTTTCTGCATCACTAGGGTCAACTAATGTATCTTTTGTGGTAACAGAAATTCTCAAACCTTGACCATATCCGGGAGGAGCTATATTAACAATTTTATTTCTTATAATATTTATTTTTGTTTCAGGCATAACCTCTCTTAAATTCTGTCCATGACCTGCAGCATCAACTCCAAATTTTATTCCATTAGCTAGTTCAGATAAAACATTATTTGATTTTGTCCTAGCCCCACCCCCACCAGGTATGACCATATCATTAAAATCCCAAGTGCCATAAACTTCGCCATCGCCTTTTCTTGACATTTGATTATCAGTTCCATTTCCATACATTGTAGATCCACTGTTTCCTTCTAATAATGATGCAAAAAGAGATATCCCATGACTCACATCATCCCAAAAAGTTCTACCTTTAGAAATAGAAACTTCACTTAATGCAAATGGCGTATGTAACGCTGAAGGTGTGTCTCCAGCACCTGAGTTCCATTTCCATACATTGTAGATCCACTGTTTCCTTCTAATAATGATGCAAAAAGAGATATCCCATGACTCACATCATCCCAAAAAGTTCTACCTTTAGAAATAGAA
>Ga0209199_1005808_pt1 | contig 10664 bp, 9 predicted proteins | sample COGITO_mtgs_1105_7_FD_184805 | JGI IMG/M metagenome (GOLD analysis project Ga0209199, IMG submission 184805) | Pelagic marine microbial communities from North Sea - COGITO_mtgs_110523 (SPAdes) (version 2) | ecosystem: Environmental > Aquatic > Marine > Epipelagic ...
CCCCGGCTTCAAAACGATTTGATTGACCTGCGGCAGGGCCAGACGCAAAGACAGAGAGCCCAAATATAATTAAAAGTAAGCGAACGGCTTCAGTCGGTACAAGCGAAGAATAAAGTTTTCTCACAAAGTTTTTCCATCTTCAAAAAAAAGGAGGATAGACTAACAGAGTTTATCTCCTAGCAGGGCATCTGTCACTGCTTCTAAGGGCGGAATCAAACTCTAGAATGCGGTCATTATCCGGCGGTAGGCTTCGTGGAGGGTAAGTTCGGTTGGTGGTCGTAGCGGTAGGGGACGATCTTTTAGATAAAAGTCTATTGATTTTTAGCAACAGAAAACGCTTTACCTAAAAGATTTTCTTAAAATAGCTCGTCAAAGATCACGCCCTTGAGCGCCTCCATGTTATGGGCAACCTTGATTATCGCTTCGGCGGGAACTTGGCGAATTTTTTCCCCCGTTTTGTCATCCACTATGGTTACCATCACGCGATCAGAAATTTCATCAACACTAAAACTGAGGTTACTGGATTTCATCTCCATTTTAATATTTAGAGATTCTATAGTCTCCTTTAACTGGGCCTGTAGATCCTCAATGTTTTTTGCTGAACTAGTTTTACTTTCGCTAAGTTCAGCTGTCAGTTTGGCCGTGGCCTCTCCGATATCCTTTATTCCAGCATCGACGCTAATCTCTGGACTCTTAACCGGTTTCGCGGGCGCAGGAGATGGCTTAATACTTTGTACAGCAATTGAATTGTCAGGACTGCTCATCAAGATTCTCCTCTTTTAAAATTTTGTGAAATAACATCATTTCCGTCAAATCATCCTCGACTGCAACAGGATGATTCTCCGTCATAACTCCGAAATTATTCTTTAGTAAATCATTTTTATTAGATTACTTGAATCTACCGAAGCAGCGCTAGCACAGATTGTTTAACTTGATTCGCTTGTGCGAGCATTGCGGTGCTTGCCTGCGATATGATCTGTGTGCGCGCCAACTCAGTCGTCTCAGCCGCGTAATCGGCGTCAGCAATTTGGCTTCGCGAGGCCGCAGTGTTCGTTGCAACATTGGCCAAATTGTCTGCAGCGTGTTGGAGCCGTGACATATAGGCGCCATATTTTGCCCGCTCAGCCCCTGCTCCTGCTATTGCTAAATCGAGCTGTGTAATGGATTCAGTTGCGTCCGAAGTACTTGCGACAGTTATTCTATCAGCAGATACCGCAGTGTTCGCAAGTGTGGCACCACCATCAGTCTTACCGTACATCGAACCGGTCCCATAGGCACCAGCGACCACATCAGAAGAAGCTAAGGCTCCGACAGCCTTGTCAAGGTCAACAGCGGAAGTTGGTCTCCATGTGTTAATTGAGAGTGCCAAGGTTTGGTTTGCATCGGTACCAATTTGAATATTTTTAGTCAGTGCAGGGTCGTTTGACGATCCGTTTCCGTCCGTTAAAGCTCCCTTGAGCACGGCTTCTCCGTTGAACTCAGTATCGGTTGCAACACGATCTATTTCAGCTATAAGCGCTCCGAATTCGAGATCCAATGCTGCTTGGTCAGCTGTAGTGTAAGTTCCACTCGCAGCCTGTACTGCCAATTCGCGCATACGTCCAAGCATGCTAGAAATTTCTTTTGTTGCACCCTCTACTGTTTGTAGGAACGAAATGCCGTCATTCGCATTTCTTACCGCCATATTAAGCCCGCTAATCTGCGAAGACATTCGCTCGGAAATAGCGAGACCCGCAGCGTCATCCCTTGCAGAATTAATTCGACTACCAGTAGATAAACGGGTCATTGCCTGTGACATGGCTCTTTCATTTTGACCGATTGCATTTTTCGCAATGAGCGAAGATACATTAGTGTTAATAGTAGTCATAATTTTTTTCCCTGATCCTAAATATAAAAATTAATTTAGTTTATTTAAGTAATGCAAGTACGGTTTGCTTGACTTGATTTGCTTGCGCGAGCATTGCAGTGCTTGCCTGTGAAATAATTTGTGTCCTGGCAAGTTCAGTTGTCTCGGAGGCGTAGTCAGCGTCCGCGATCTGGCTTCGAGAAGCTGCTGTGTTAGTTGCGATATTGGTCAGATTGTCTGACGCATGCTGGAGTCGCGACATATAAGAGCCTAATTTTGCGCGCTCAGCGGCACTGCCGTTTATAGCAGCATCTATCTGTGTAATAGCTTCGCTGGCAGTTGTTTGGGAAGTAATATCTATTTGCGTTGGCGTTGTACCGTAAAATAATATCCCTGCGTTGCCAAAGTTGTAAGCAGATTGGTTATCAACACCTCCAGTCGCAGCAGCAACAGCAGTAGAAGATCCTGCGTTAGATTTGTGTGTTCCCGTTACCGCAACACTTAAACCAGTAAGAGAGTTTGTCTTGGTAGAGCCAGTTGCTATTTGTGTGAAAGTCACGGTGGCGTCTGAAGTGGCTTCGGTAGAAAATCCGGTCAAAGCACCCCCTTGGGCTGTTACTTGACCACTTACACCGGGCCCACTACTGCCAGCGCTCAATCCTGCGAATGCCGCAGCAATCTGTGCCGGGGTCGTACCATCTGAAAAAGTAAGCGTTAACCCGCCGACTATCACGGTACCATTACCACCAGCAACGGTCCCCGCAAACGTGACGATTTGGCTGTCACCCGTTTGGGCGTCTAGGCCAACTTTTGCCGTACCCACGCCGTCTGACATTAAGCTATCGCGAGCAACTTTTGTGCGCCAGGATTTGAAGTTCAAGTCCATCGTTTGAGTGGCGTCGGCCCCTATCTGAATTGCATAGTCCTTGGTCACTTCAAGCGCAGTTTCTAATGCACCGTTACCTGAAAGAATGGCAGTACCATTCCACTCAGTATTTGCAGCGATTCGATCTACCTCAGCCATGAGCGCATCAAATTCAAGGTCGAGAGCCGCGCGGTCGGAAGAGGTATAAGTATCAGATGCTGCCTGTACAGCGAGCTCACGCATACGACCGAGCATGCTAGAAATCTCCTTTGTTGCGCCTTCCGCTGTTTGTATCAGTGAAACCGCATCATTTGCATTGCGAGCCGCCATATTGAGACCGCTAATCTGCGAAGACATACGGTCAGAAATAGCTAGGCCTGCAGCATCATCTCTGGCGGAATTAATCCTGCTGCCTGTCGAAAGCCTCGTCATAGCTTGGGACATTGCTCTTTCATTCTGGCCGATCGCATTCTTTGCAATCAGTGACGATACATTCGTATTTAGTGTCGTCATAGCGTTTCCTAGACTTTAACCTTGTGATGTTTAGTTAATATTCTACTTCTTACTTGAGCAGGGCGAGCACAGTCTGCTTCACCTGGTTCGCTTGTGCGAGCATTGCGGTGCTTGCCTGCGATATAATCTGTGTTCGAGCAAGTTCAGTCGTTTCGGAGGCGTAGTCAGCGTCCGCGATCTGGCTTCGCGAGGCCGCAGTGTTTGTTGAAACATTGGCCAAATTGTCCGCAGCATGCTGCAGTCGCGACATGTAAGCGCCATATTGAGCCCTCTCAGACGCTGAGTTTGTTATCGCATTATCCAGATGTTTAATAGCTTGGGTTGCATTATCCGAACTCGTTATAGTTAATCTAGCATCCGAATTGAAAGTCAGCGCTCCAGAAGTAGCGGCGCCACCATCCGCCGCACCACCGTAAGCACTATCGACATCATCTGCGCCGTTAGCATTGGCTCCTGCAGCACTCGTCATAGTCGAGTCATTCGAATCTGCGGGTTCCCAGGATTTTAAAGATAATTCAATCGTTTGGTTCGCATCGGTACCAATTTGAATTTTTTTGGATAGTGAGGCATTAGTTGCCCCACCGCTTAATATGGCCTCACCATTAAATTCCGTGTCCGTTGCGATTCTTGCAATTTCGGTATGAAGCGCTCCAAATTCTAGGTCTAAAGCTGCTTGGTCGGTAGTAGTGTAAGTGCCACTAGCGGCTTGTACTGCCAGCTCACGCATACGACCCAGCATGTTAGAGATTTCTTTTGTAGCACCCTCAGCGGTTTGAAGAAAAGAAATGCCATCATTGGCATTTCTTGCCGCCATATTGAGCCCGCTGATTTGTGAAGACATTCGCTCGGAAATAGCGAGACCCGCAGCGTCATCTCTGGCTGAATTAATACGGCTGCCAGTAGACAGACGAGTCATTGCCTGTGACATAGCTCTTTCATTTTGACCAATTGCATTTTTCGCGATGAGCGACGATACGTTAGTGTTGATAGTAGTCATAATTTTTTCTCCGGTCCTAAATATCAAATTTAATTTTGTCTATTTAAGTAATGCAAGTACGGTTTGTTTAACTTGATTGGCTTGCGCGAGCATTGCAGTGCTTGCCTGTGAAATAATTTGCGTCCGGGCAAGTTCAGTTGTTTCGGCCGCGTAATCGGCGTCAGCAATCTGGCTTCGCGAGGCGGCAGTGTTGGTCGCAACATTGGTTAAGTTGTCTGATGCGTGCTGGAGTCTTGACATGTAGGCGCCATACTTTGCACGCTCCGCGGCGGCTCCATTGATTGCATGATCGAGCTCTGTTACAGCCTGTGATGCGTGGTTGGCATAAGTTATGTCAATTCTCGTACCTGGTGTAGATCCGTAAAACAGTCCTGCACTGCCATATGCACCTTGGTTCTCCGTGCCTGCGACATGAGCTGCAGCGATGGTGTAGACAGAATTTGGATCACTCCCCTCCACTAATGTTTTAGAGGCGTTAGTTCTTCCAGTGTTGGTGAAATTAACTTTCGTGTTATCACTGCCGTCTACAGCAGTATCGTATCCAGAGAAAGTCCCCGATGCCACAGGGTCCCCCGTACCAGTTGGGTTAGCGGCTACAGCATTGCCGTTGTCAACGTAGGAGGCAAACAAAGTAGCAAGTTGGGCGGCGGTAAACGAATCGTTGGCGTCAGTCGTGATTGTGACACCGGCCAGAGTAAAGGTTTCGCTATTACCCATAGCTGAAAAAGTTACTGCTTGAACTTCCCCAACCTTCGGATCTCCGCCGTTCGCGTTAGAAACTGTTCCGCTTGAATAGCCGGCGTCACTGTCAAGCGCGACTTCTGGCTGCCAGCTGTTCAAAGAAAGAACCATCGTTTGTGAGGAGTCAGCGCCAATTTGGATGGTCTTTGTCAAGGCAGATTCCGCCGTCGGATCGACGGTTGCATCTGTTGCTCCAGCTAAAAGAGTAGCCCCGTTCCATTCTGTATTGTCGGCTATTCGATCTATCTCAGTCATCAGAGCGCCGAACTCAAGGTCAAGTGCTGTTCTGTCGGATGAAGTATACGTACCACTTGCAGCCTGGACGGCTAATTCCCGCATGCGACCGAGCATAGTACTAATTTCTTTTGTTGCACCATCTGCTGTTTGAAGCATTGAGATAGCGTCGTTAGCATTACGGGCCGCCATATTGAGTCCGCTGATTTGCGACGACATGCGCTCAGAAATAGCGAGACCTGCCGCGTCATCTTTGGCTGAATTAATACGGCTGCCAGTAGACAGGCGAGTCATTGCCTGCGACATTGCTTTTTCATTCTGTCCGATCGCATTTTTTGCAATGAGTGAAGATACATTAGTGTTGATAGTAGTCATGTCTTTCTCCGGTCCTAAATTCTAAAAACCTAATTTATTTAAGCAGCGCAAGTACGGTTTGCTTGACTTGATTCGCTTGGGCGAGCATCGCAGTGCTTGCCTGAGAAATGATCTGTGTTCGGGCAAGCTCAGTCGTCTCTGACGCGTAGTCAGCGTCAGCAATCTGGCTTCGCGACGCGGCAGTGTTAGTGGCGACGTTGGTCAGGTTGTCCGATGCGTGCTGGAGTCTTGACATGTAGGCGCCATACTTTGCACGCTCAGCGGCGGCTCCGTTTATAGCAGCATCTATTTCTGTTATTGCTGCAGAGGCGTTTGCCTGCGAAGTGAGATTGAGAGCCGTTGGAGCAAGAGGAGTACTATCCTGCGGGTTGCCTCCAACATATAAAATACCAGCACCGTAGGCCCCTTGATTTGCCTTCGTTCCCGATACTGCCGAAGCAAGCGCCGCATAGGTAGAAGCATCATCGGCTATCGCAAGATCGGTTACGTTAAGGGTGTTGTTTGCGGTGTCTGTACCTGTGCTTGTAAAAGTCACTTTACTAGTGGTGTGAACAGCACCTGTAGAAAAACCAGACAAGGCGCCACTGAAAGAAACGCCAGAACTTGCGTTTCCAGCCGTTGCGCCATCCTCTAGATTTGCAAATATAGCTGCTATCGTGGCGTTGGTTGGATTTGTACCGCCAGCGATAATAGCGCTCAAGCCACCGACAGTAACGGTTTTGTTTCCAGCTTGTGTGCTGGCTGAAAATGTAACCACAGTCGTCTCTGCCGCCTGGTCATCAACACCAGATTTCCCCGTTCCATCGAGAGCCATGGATGCATCTACTGCAACGGTCGGTCTCCACGAGTTGATCGTTAAAGCCATAGTTTGAGACGCGTCTGCCCCTACTTGAATGGCAAGAGACTTCGAGTCAGCTAGGTTAGTAGTAACTGTTGAGACAGCTCCAGCTAGTATCTTGTCGCCGTTCCACTCTGTGGTTTCCGCTACACGATCCATTTCTGTCAGTAGTGCTTGATATTCAAGGTTCAAGGCGGCGCGGTCTGTCGAAGTATACGTGTCACTCGCTGACTGAACTGCAAGCTCACGCATGCGTCCGAGCATAGATGCAATCTCCTTTGTTGCGCCCTCTGCAGTTTGGAGCAGCGAGATAGCGTCATTCGCGTTACGAGCTGCCATATTGAGGCCGCTTATCTGCGATGACATCCGTTCAGAAATCGCGAGACCTGCCGCGTCATCTCTAGCTGAATTAATACGGCTTCCTGTAGAGAGCCTAGTCATTGCTTGCGACATAGCTCGCTCATTCTGGCTGATCGCATTTTTCGCGATGAGCGAGGAAGTATTTGTATTTATTGCAGTCATTTCTAACTCCTTCCAAATCTCTTCTTAAACGCTTACTTTTGATAACCTATAATTATTTAAGTAGCGCAAGTACTGTCTGCTTCACCTGATTTGCTTGCGCAAGCATGGCGGTACTGGCTTGCGATATGATTTGTGTTCGAGCCAACTCAGTCGTCTCAGACGCATAGTCAGCGTCCGCTATCTGACTTCGTGAGGCAGCGGTGTTAGTAGCCACGTTAGTTAAGTTATCTGATGCGTGCTGAAGCCTTGACATATATGAGCCAAGTTTCGCGCGCTCGGCCGCCGCTCCGTTTATTGCAGCATCTAATTCTGTAATTGCTTGCCCAGAATTGTCTATAGAAGTTATGTCTATACGCGTTGGGGTAGTCCCATAGAATAGGACACCCGAACTGAAGGCAGAGTTATTTGCCACGCCACCAGAACCACCTGTGGTCACATGTGTGCCGTCTCCGGTGACGGTGTGGGCAGTACCGGCTGCAACCGCAGTGAATGTAATTTGGTCGGTGTTGGCAACCGCGCTAGTCGTGAAGCCGGTTAGAGCTCCTGATGCCGCTGTTACGTTTGATGAGTCGTTAGCTGTACCGTCAGCTCCATCAGCAAGACTAGCAAAGGCAGCTGCGAGTTGAGCGTTAGTAGTGTTACTCGAGCCGGAAGTAACAGTAAGCCCGGCGATAGTGACGGTCTGGCCATTCGTTAAGGCGCCAAAATCGACGACAAATACCGTGGCAGAGTCGAGCCCGTCTCTGTTAGCGCCTGCAGCTGTTGTCATGTTGCTGTCTACCGCAACTTTGGTTCTCCAACTTTTTAAGGATAAATTCATTGTTTGCGTGGCATCAGCACCTATCTGAATATCCTTACTATTCACAGTCTCTGCAGCTGACTCTAAAGAACTTGCGCCTGCCAAGATGGCGCTGCCGTTCCATTCGGTGTTTGCAGCGACGCGGTCTATTTCGGTCATTAGCGCACCAAACTCAAGATCAAGTGCTGTCCTATCAGTCGACGTATACGTACCGGACGCCGCTTGGACTGCGAGCTCTCGCATGCGTCCTAGCATGCTAGAAATTTCTTTGGTCGCACCATCTGCTGTCTGAAGCAGAGTAATAGCATCGTTTGCATTTCGTGCGGCCATCTTCAAACCACTTATCTGAGAGGACATGCGCTCAGAAATAGCGAGACCTGCCGCGTCATCTCTAGCGGAATTAATACGGCTACCAGTTGACAGACGAGTCATTGCCTGCGACATCGCTCTTTCATTTTGTCCAATTGCATTTTTCGCAATAAGTGATGAGGTGTTCGTATTTATGACAGTCATAATATTTCCTTAAAAATTCAAATCTCTTAATAACCCACTCGTCACGAATAGCGAGAACGTTATTTTCTTTTTTAAATAAAAGCGTTCGACTCATATAACTGTGGCCTACGCTGCGCTACTGCAATTTGATTCTGATTCTTTCTAATCCATAAAATCATACGGCTTTACGTAGTGTGAAAGCAGCGAAGTCTGTATTTATCATTACAATACTTTTTCAAAATCAGGTATTAATTTTGGCAGTAAAGGGACTCATAACTTCGAACATAATTGTAAAAATGGCCAGGTATCAAATAAAAGGAGGTCAGAGAACTTCTACTTGATACTAGGCCATGACTGGATAAGCACTGAAGATAAAAATTTATTAAGTGCAATATAATTTCGATGCGACGACACCTTATCTTTTGAAATATCGGTGCGGTTTTATATGTGCTACTTACGCAGCGCCGCTCTATTATCTATTTCAGAAGTGAAAGTACCGTCTGCTTGACCTGGTTAGCTTGTGCCAACATCGCTGTGCTCGCTTGTGAGATTATCTGAGTTCGAGCGAGCTCTGTAGTCTCTGCAGCATAATCAGCATCTGCAATCTGACTGCGAGAGGCTGCCGTGTTCGTAGATACGTTCTGCAAGTTGTCGGCTGCGTGCTGAAGTCGTGACATGTATGCGCCGTACTTCGCGCGCTCTGCCGCAGCGCCGTTGATAGCGGCATCTATTTCTCCCAATGCATCGGTTCCATTCGTTACGGTCGTTATATTTAGCCTTACCTCGTTGGTAGCACTGGAGTTGCTATCTGCGTCACCATATAGCGAAGTTCTTGCACCGAATGCACTATTAGTGTCGGCGTCTCCAACGAAAGATCCGATGTTATCAGTGACGGCATTTGCGACTTGCGGGACCCAGGTTTTGATGCTGAGTGCCATTGTTTGGCCGCTGTCAGTGCCGATTTGGATATTCTTAGCTAACACAGCATCGTCCGCAGTGTAGTCGTTCGTCAGTGCTCCTTTGAGTACAGCGTCACCATTCCACTCAGTAGTCTTTGCGATGCGTTCTATCTCATCCATAAGCGCACCAAATTCTAAGTCCAAGGCGGCTCGGTCTGTACTCGTATAGGTGCCGGATTGGGACTGGACCGTTAGCTCTCGCATACGGCCGAGCATATTACTGATTTCTTTCGTTGCGCCATCTATAGTCTGCAACATTGATATTGCGTCGTTGGCATTCCTGGTCGCCATGTTAAGTCCACTGATCTGCGAGCTCATTCTTTCGGATATGGCGAGTCCGGCTGCGTCATCTTTCGCTGAGTTGATACGAGAGCCAGTTGAGAGGCGCTCCATTGCGGTGGACATTTGTTGTTCGTTTATTCGTATAGCATTCTGTGCGATGTTGGACGCAGTATTTGTGTTGATTACACTCATGTTTCTGACCTCATGGGTTCGTTAGTTATTAATTTATCGTTTAAGAAACGTCTGACCGCTCCTCATGTGAAGACCCCAGTCGACAGCTTCGGACAGGTCTTTAATTTTAAAATACCGAAAAGCACTGATCTTTGCTTTTCTTTATAAAGTGCCTGGTCTTTATAGCTAGTCGACGCACATTAAGGTGAAAGAAGGGCTAATCCTTATCAAGGACGTGCTAACAAGTATTAGTCGTGAAATTAAAAAATTAGAATGTTAAAGATAGTGAATGTGCGTCCGAATGGATGTGTGTACGGAGCAAAACGTTGCCGGTGTAAGTTAGATCGACCACTTACTAGGGCAGATACAATGCGAAAATTACACAACCCGAGGAAGTAACATGAATTCTTTTAGCCGAGCTGCTCTCAAGTCATACACAAATGTAAATAAGGATATTGCAGTAGACTCTGCTGATAACCATGAGCTCGTTAAAATGCTGTTTTCCGGCGCGGTGGATGCGATCTGCCAGGCTGAGGGCTGCTTTAAGTCGGGTGATCTAGTTGTGCGCGGAGAATCTATTACGAAGGCGCAAACGATCCTTTTCGGCCTTCGCTCAACGCTCGATCACGTTAAAGGCGGAGAGCTGGCTCGAAACCTCGATTCCCTCTATGAGTACTGCAGCCGGCAACTTACTAAGGCGCATGTGAGTAACGAATTAGAGCCAGTGCAGGAAGCACGGTCGCTGCTCGCCCAGATTCGAGAAGCATGGGAGATCATGCCCCTTAATCCAGCGCCGCCAGCACAATAGAGCTTTCTAATAGCCAAACTTGCTGCCGTCTATGCCCGCAAGCCGCTAATTAAGGTTAATTCCCTCCGGTGCATGAATAGAAAGACCTCTCATCACCCCCCCCCCACACAAGCCATGCTGACTGCAATTTCAAATTGCAGCAGTGTTGGTCGTGGTTGTAAAGACGCCGGTCATGGTACACTCCCTACCTTAAAGATCTATGTTCCAATTGTTTGATATTTG
>Ga0209199_1005812_pt1 | contig 10660 bp, 1 predicted proteins | sample COGITO_mtgs_1105_7_FD_184805 | JGI IMG/M metagenome (GOLD analysis project Ga0209199, IMG submission 184805) | Pelagic marine microbial communities from North Sea - COGITO_mtgs_110523 (SPAdes) (version 2) | ecosystem: Environmental > Aquatic > Marine > Epipelagic ...
TTCATTTGGATCTCTTGGAAATGCATCGATATTATCATGCACGCCATCGTTGTCTGCGTCCCAGTCTGCATTATCTCCAAAACCATCGCCATCGGTATCCAAGCATTCATAAGAATTGAGTGGGTAGCGATCGTCTTGGTCTAAGCATCCATCGTTGTCATCGTCTTCATCAATACAATCTGGAATTAAATCACGATCAAAATCATCAGGACGAGACCAACGCGACAGCGGATCAGATTCACATTCAATCTCATCATCATCGTAATAATCATCACCATCGTCGTCTGTATCGGTATTGTTTCCAATACCATCCTTATCGGTATCGAGCCATTCAAAGGAGTCAAGAGGAAAGGCATCATCTTGATCTAAGAAACCATCATTATCATCGTCTGGATCTGCATTATTTCCTATGGTATCTCCATCGGTATCGAGCCATTCTTGGGCATTAAGAGGAAGATCATCTTCGTTGTCTAAGTAGCCATCGTTGTCATCGTCTGTATCGATACAGTTCGGGATATAATCGAGATCAAAATCATCTGGAAGTGCGCTATCGTCTAGTGGATCGGAACTGCAACGTACTTCATCAGAATCCGAATAACCATCGTTGTCATCGTCTGAGTCGGTATTGTTTCCAACTCCATTACCATCCGTATCGAGCCATTCGAGCGGATCCGTTGGGAAAGCATCAGCACCATCGTCATAGCCATCACCATCACTGTCACTACTAAATGGATCGGTACCAAGAATAATTTCATCTGCATCAGAAACACCATCGTTATCATTGTCGGAATCGCAGGCAGTTCCAATACCATCCAAGTCGGAGTCTTCTTGGTTGTTGTTCGATGTCAATGGACAGTTGTCTGAGCCGTCTGGTATTCCATCGTTGTCATCGTCTGAATCACAAATATCGCCAATGCCATCGCCGTCGGTATCGACCTGATTGGGGTTGAAGGTAAACGGACAGTTATCAGCTTCTCCAAAAACACTATCGTTGTCTGGATCAAGTTGACTTTCAGAGCAACCATTTATATCAGCTGTTTCTCCAGAAGGAGTATTTGGGCATGTGTCTAGGGGATCATTCACCCCATCATTATCTGTATCTGGGTAGAGGTTGACCGTATTGTTGAACTGGATTAAAGTTACGGGGTTTCCAATTGAATCATAAATTGTACTTCCAGTTGCTGGAAGGATTGTTAATATTTCGTTTCCAGTGATTGATCCTGTAGTTGAAAATGCTAGACTATAAGCGTTTCCATTTTGAGTTAAAGCGATAGGTTGTGATGAATTAATTATTGCCGTTCCTCCCGATTGGGTTAAACTAAAGTCATTTGTAATTAAAGCTCCTGTACCATTAGAATTCGTATATACAGCTTTATTAAAGGTAATTGTAACCATTGCATTGTCTCCAGACAAACTAGTCGCAGCAATATAAGGGTTTTGTGTTACTGTAATATCAATTTCATTACTCTTCCCGTTAATGGTATAACTACAATTTGATCCATTTCCTACATACGGAATTGCAATCGTAGCATAGACAGTATCGTTGTTTTGGAGTGTCTGTGTAGTATATTGATTTTCATAGCTTGATGCAACTAACACCTCGTTTACAAACCAATTTACAAGAGTGGAAGAATTAATACTAGCGGAAGAAACAGTAAACATCACAGGGGAGTTATTTGGCACAGTAGTACCTCTGTCAGAGCTTAATGAAATACTTTGAACACTTAAAGAGTTATCAGTTAAAAAAGTGACCCCAGAATTATTACCACTATCCACAGAAGATGGACCGGCCGTAATTGAATTTGCACCAACGAAATTGATATCTTTAATATCGATATAGTCCAAACAGAAGTCACTATTTGGTGTTGAAATAGTAGCTTGGGAACCGTTTGTACTAGCTTTCAAAATTGAAGCAAGTCCAATATAATTTTCTGAACTTAAGCTATTACTTATGGTATAGGTTTGTCCACTTCTAAACGTATAAGCTGAATTTTGACCTGATAAGATCAGGTTTTCAAAAGAATGATCATCATTACTAGAAAAAGTTAATCCACCACTTATGTTTATTGTTCCAATACCTGATGTAGGCCCAGAGATAATAATATCTCCAGTATTGCCTTGTGTTTGAATTAAATTATTTATCGGTGCATTAGGAATATTGATGGTGGCGTTATATGAGCCATTTTTTATAGATATTTTTTCTATAGGCGTATTATAATCATTTGTGTATATAGATGAACGATTCCCTAAAATAATATTAGTTAATGTTGTGGTTAAACTTCCTGAATTATAATCAAGAGTCAAGGAGCCAGGAATATTATCAGATCCAACACCGCCTAACGTTATACTACTTGTTCCTAGTTCAGCAATGGTCCCTGAGGCACTTCCAAAAATTTTAAAACTATGGTTCCAATCATCATAAATATAAATGGGATGGTTATTACTTTTGAAGTGACCAGAAATAATATGGAGTGATGCGTAGCCAGAGGCTAAAATTGCTCCACGAAGATCGAATTCTCCATTGGGTTTATTGACCTCAATCATCCCTACATTTTGGCCGGCAGGATAATAAGAGGCATCATTTGATCCATTAAAACGAAACCCTGATCGAGATGCCCAATATCCTTCATTAATGATCATTGCTGTGGTGAATGAGACGGAGCCGGAAACTTCAATAAACTCTCCTTGAGTACCAGCTGCCATTAAATTTAATGTAGGTGTATTTGTGGCTGTACTCCAATCCATACTTCGGATTGAAATATTAGCTACATCCATGTTTACTATAGCTCCTGTAGAAGGAAAAGAATTGACATCAAATATTACATTATCTAAACCTGTAGGAGCGCAGCCAAGAGCTCCTCCTCCAGAGGTAGCCGACCATTGATTTCCATTACTCCAGTCTCCTGAGCCACCGATCCAATACAAGGTTACTCCAACAAGATTATCAAAAGTAATTCCACTATTATTGCCTAGATCTATAGAATCACTAGCTGAGAATGTGCCCGCTCCAGTAACTGCAATATCCTTTATATTTAGGCGTGTAGAGGTTACATTATCAGAAATCAGATGAAGCGTAGCTTGACTACCTGCTTCAGAAGATTTTAATGTATTCATTGTACAGCTATCATTTAAAAACGAAAGCGTGTTTGATATAGTGTAGGTTTGTCCACTTCTTAGGTTAACTGCCATACCTTGACCTGATAAGATCAGGTTTTCAAAAGAATGATCATCATTACTAGAAAAAGTTAATCCACCACTTATGTTTATTGTTCCAATACCTGATGTAGGCCCAGAGATAATAATATCTCCAGTATTGCCTTGTGTTTGAATTAAATTATTTATCGGTGCATTAGGAATATTGATGGTGGCGTTATATGAGCCATTTTTTATAGATATTTTTTCTATAGGCGTATTATAATCATTTGTGTATATAGATGAACGATTCCCTAAAATAATATTAGTTAATGTTGTGGTTAAACTTCCTGAATTATAATCAAGAGTCAAGGAGCCAGGAATATTATCAGATCCAACACCGCCTAACGTTATACTACTTGTTCCTAGTTCAGCAATGGTCCCTGAGGCACTTCCAAAAATTTTAAAACTATGGTTCCAATCATCATAAATATAAATGGGATGGTTATTACTTTTGAAGTGACCAGAAATAATATGGAGTGATGCGTAGCCAGAGGCTAAAATTGCTCCACGAAGATCGAATTCTCCATTGGGTTTATTGACCTCAATCATCCCTACATTTTGGCCGGCAGGATAATAAGAGGCATCATTTGATCCATTAAAACGAAACCCTGATCGAGATGCCCAATATCCTTCATTAATGATCATTGCTGTGGTGAATGAGACGGAGCCGGAAACTTCAATAAACTCTCCTTGAGTACCAGCTGCCATTAAATTTAATGTAGGTGTATTTGTGGCTGTACTCCAATCCATACTTCGGATTGAAATATTAGCTACATCCATGTTTACTATAGCTCCTGTAGAAGGAAAAGAATTGACATCAAATATTACTGTTGAGAATTGATTTGGCAGCGTCGTATGAAATAAATTTCCCCCAGATGATTTGGACCAGTGTGTATTAATGTCAGTCCAATCACCTGAACCACCAACCCAGTAATATTTTGGTTCATTTAAATTTAATGAAATAGTAGATGTAGAAGTGTTTCCAGCAACATCAAATACGGAACTTGCAACACACGATATTGTCAGGACTTCATCTCCATTTACGTTACCGTTTATTGGAATCCCCAGAAGCACCGATGTTCCAGATACAGATATACTACTTGGAGTTGCCGATGATAAGTTGGCAGTTCCTCCTTGAATAGTGAAATTAAAATCAGATTCCTGTAAACTAGATGTATTGGTTTCAGATCCATAAACAAGTTTGTTAAAAGTCAACTCCACTTGAAGATTATCAGCTAAAACCTCAGCATTAATTATTGATGGCGGAGGCGATGGAGCTTCAAAAGAATTACTACCCTTGTTTTGCCATAGTAAAAAAGGAAAACCTTGATTATAGTTTCCTAATTGTGTATCCATGCCCCATATATCGTCTGTACCATTATTAGTTTCATCTGCAAAATCCCAACCTGCTGAGGTGAAAGTAGTCAAATCTTTAAGTTCATTTTTCGATTTCCCTGGAGGAAAAGTAACGTTATGTTCAGACCATATTTGGTCTTCCGCATTCTGAATATTTGTTCTAGTATTTTCCCAAAAACTATTTTGATAAGTGGTACCTGTTTCATGATCACCAAGAAACCCTCCAATTCTATTTACAGCGTCATTATGGACATAAAGGTTACCAGCTCTATAAACATTAATATAATCTGTATTCTTAGATTTTCCTGCAACACCTCCTGTATAAGCTATAGATGCACCATGGTCCCTTCTAAGGTCCATATTCGCCAAAACGTAGGAATTCCTTAAAACAGAATTGTCTTCAGGTCTTCCTACAAATCCACCAAAATAATAATAATAATTCGTTGTGTTTTCGATTTTAAGTGTAGCATTTACAAATGACTCATCAATTACTGAATTATCCAATTTCCCTGTATATCCACCCGAATAGTATTCAATAAAAGTAATGTCTGCGATATTTACACCCGATCTAATAATGTCAGTGTTCGCAATTGAACCAAATAACCCACCAACATAGTATCCTTTAAAAGTTGTATTTAAAACTAAATTATTTACAGTAATATCTTCAACCACGAAATTATTAGAGCGTCTTGCATCTCCTATTTTGCCAGAAAATCCACCAAAATTATAATAACTATTTGTTCCATTATTTATATCAATAGTAATACTGCTAACATGAGAGTTCTTAAGAAGAGAGGGTCTGTAAAATCTTCCTGCAAACCCCCCTACTTCTTCCCATTTAGTGACATTTATAGTGGTATTACTAACAGTACAATTTACAATGGTAGCATAAGAATCTACCTCACCAAACATTCCACCAATATCTTCTCTTTTACTTCCTGTATCAATTCCAATAATTGTAGCATCATTAACAAAACAATTTGAAACAATTGATGAGTTTTCAATACTTCCAACCAACACTCCAGTATCATTATTTCCAGAACGAATTGTTGCACCAACTATTCCTAAGTTTTTGATTTCACCGTATTTAATTCTTGAAAACAACGCAACTCCTTCAAGATCATTACTAGTGTATTCTATATTCATGTTTGAAATAACAAAACCTCCACCATCATATTTCCCTTTGAAATCAGATGATTTAGGAGCCCAATTAAGGCCACTTAAATCAATATTATTTGTTTGAAGAAAATACTCCGTGGTAGTGACTCCAATATCGTTTCTCGTCGTTAAAAACGATAAATCATCTACCGTTGCTATCAAATATGGACTAGACGATGTTCCGTCTCCACTGGGTTGATATTCTGGGGTATTATCAATCTCTGACGAAAAACTTGACTCATTTCCATTGGCATCAAAAGCTTTAATCCTGTAATAATACTTAGTGCCATTGGTCAAACCAGAATGAGTAAATGTTGTTGTTGAAGAGGAGACGGTTCCAATTAAAACAGTGGGATTGGCGGTTGTTCCTCCAAAAATTTTATAACCCGATAAACTAGTATTCCCGCTGCCTATCCAACTTAAGAGAGATTTTTGATCTTGAGGTCTAGCAGTTAGGCCTTTTGGCGTAGAAATTTGAGATGACATTTTGAGCGTAGGATAATCTGTATCACTTAAAAGCCATATGTTTGAATCCCATCCAGCTGCACTAAAAGTTGAAGCAGTTTGCAATTCAGTAGTTGTTTTTGGTGTGCCTCCAGTATAATTTGAGGTTCCTCCATTAGCGTTTAATGATGCGTTTTCAGTAAAATCAAAAAATGACCCCGTACTACTTCCACCATTATTAGAATTCGGGTTTCCAAACAAACCTCCAACATAGTTTCCACTTGTACCATCTCCACCAAAAGTTATTTTACCTGCATAATACGAATTTGTTGTTCTTCCTCGGTTATAGTCACCCGTTATTCCACCGATATATGATAATCCTTGAGCTAAATTTATATCTACCCTACTATAACAGTTTTCAATAATTCCCTTCCTTCTTGTGGCATTCGCATCTGCATTATTAGGTTGATAATTCAAAAGACCTCCTACATCTTTACCAAAAGAATTAATCGTCCCTGAAGCATAACATTTAAATAAGCTGATATCCCTAGCATCGGTTGCAAAACCTGCACTATTACTTCCCGTAGCATTTATGGTGTTATTTTCAGCATAGCAACTTACATACTCTACACCACAGCAATGTCTCGCAGAAAAAGGAGCATTCTTATCATCTCCATTAACAACCGAATTTTTGACATAGCAATTAGTTATGTTGTATTCCCTTATTTCAGCTGCAAATACTGCATTTTCGTCTTTACCAGTAATTGACGCATTGGCAAATCCTAAATTACTTATTGTTCCGTAATTAGTCAATTGGCCAAAAAAAGCATTTTTATCTTCTCTAGGTCGATAAACTCTTAAATTCCTTATTTCAAAATCATTTCCATCGTAATGTCCCCTAAAATCATAGAGAGGCACCCAATCCAAACCTGATAAATCAATGTGGTTGGTTTGGATATAATATAAACCAGAAGATCTTCCATGGTTAATTTCTATATAAGTAAAATTTCCAGGTGTTGAAACCTGATAGGGGTTCGATTGAGACCCATCTCCTGCTATTGGATCTAAATCTCCAACAATTATAGTAGAGGGATAAATACTTGCAGTCTCTGAGACTCCATTGTTTAAAACAAATACGTTAAATTTTTCATAAGCCTCATATACCCCCTGACGAGTTGGAACGGTCCAATCAATTTTATAGGTAGTCGCATTAATTTGTGTCATGGTTTGAGTAGCGACACTGCTCCAATTGTTTCCGCTTATATATACAGTTCCACTAGGTGCGTTTTCAAAAATAACCTTCACCTCAACTACATCTCCAGGACGAGCTGCTTTCCTTACAGAACCACTTACTCGGTATTCAACATCGGCTTGCATTGAAAAATCAGGAATCCCTGAAAATTGATTTGAATAATCAGAACTATTCCCATTATAGCCCATCGATTTGAGCCGATAATTATAAGTACTTCCGTTGGTTAAACCCGAATGAGTAAAAGAAGTAATCGAAGAGCTAACTGTTCCAAGCAATGTTGTGGGTGGCGAAGTAGGATTGCTACTATTTCCACCAAAAATTTTATATCCCGTATAATCAAGGTTACTAGGAAGCCAAGCAATAGTGTTTTGCCCGTCAGCGGAAGTCACACTTATTCCAGATGGAGGATCTAACGATAGTGAGTTTAAAAGAATAGGGTATGCATTGTCGCTCAAATCCCAAATACTTGAATCCCATCCAGCGGAACTAAAAGTTGAGGCAGTTTTCATTTCGTCAGAAGTTTTTGCAACTCCCCAATTAAAATTCGAATCTCCACTTCCTAAACTTAAACTTGTCTTATTGCTATCCCAAAAACAGCCACTACTAGTCCCTCCATTTGGATCTCCAAACAACGCGCCTGATTTATTTCCTGGGCTTCCTGATTGATCAATTGTTCCATTATAATATGAATTGTTGATTTGCCCTGCGGTCACCCTTGCAGCAAGACCTCCTACATAAGTACTGTTTGGTGAGGCGTTGATATCAACACTACTATAACAATTACTAATTATATCAGAATTTGTATGATGCTGCTCAACAAAACCTCCAATATAATTTCCAGTGGCATTGATTTGCCCTGTAGCATAAGAATTTGAAATGGAAGCGTCTCTAAAATAAACACTAATTGCACCTGTTCGATCACCAGAAGAGTTAATAGTAACATTGTCTAAACCAACATTGTTCATTCCATTATGGGTATTATATACATCCGAAAACATTCCGGCAATTCTAGCTTGTCCTGTGATGGTAGAATTTTTTATGAAAACATTTTTAAATCCTTGATTTTCTCTCAGGTAATAGGCTAATATTCCGCATTTATCTCTACCAGTTACATTTGCATTTACAATGGTTAAATTTTTAAAAACACTATAACTGATTGTATGAAACATTCCAACCCTGTCTTCATTAGGTCTATTGATTGTGAGATTTCTAATTTCAAATCCGTTTCCATCATAATCACCTCTGAAGTCAGGTAATGGAGCCCAATTGTAAGCAGACAAATCAATATGATTAACCTGAAGGTAATATACCCCATCAGAATAGCTTTCGTTAGGTTGTATCCATGTGAAATTACCAGGTACTGACATCAAATATGGATCGCCTTGGGTTCCACTCCCTTGAGGAGCAACTGCAGTAGGCACCTGAGCATTAATCTCAGATGTGATAAACCCAAAAATTATAATGAATAAAAACTTTTTAATTTCAAAGCTTAAAAGTTTTGAGATAGATTGTTTTATATAAAACATAATATAGTTTAAGTATTTCTATTTGTGAACTTGTTTCAAATTGGATAAACGTAGTTCTTCACACAAAAACCCTCCTCTATAGATGATATAAATTTAAAAACCTATTTGCTGAGATTTCGTGTTATTACCCTTGTACTTATCAGTATACGTCCCACTTTTTTCTTAGCGTTTTACCACAGGGAATGCCTAAGAAATAAGAAGTTATTTACAAGTAAAAATATTGTTTTCAAATCTATTTTATTTAATATGTTTCAAAATTAAACTGGAAATAATGACAAATGAAACGAATTAATCCAATAAGAAACATTAAAAATTAAAAATCAGTTTTTTTACTTAATCATTTATTAAAATTAGAAACGTTTTCATCAAAATAGAAACAGTGAGTTTTGTAGAATACTCCTTTAGGGCTAATCTTAACTTATACTAGTTATATGATACATTTTATAGTTATTGATTTCATTTTTAAAAATGAATTATTTGATTATGGAATTGAAATAAATGTAATAATAGTTTCTATTTTAGTTTTTTCTATTTCCTATTTAATAAAACCGTATGCGGAAAATTTATCTTGAGATTTAGATTATAGAATTTCAAAAAAAATCATGTTAGATAAGTAATGACAATAAATAAAAAACCCCAACTAAAGTTGAGGTTAAAAATGTGGGCGCTGAGGGATTCGAACCCCCGACCCCTTGGGTGTAAACCAAGTGCTCTGAACCAACTGAGCTAAGCGCCCTTGCGGGATGCAAATATAGAATAGTTTATCTTGTTTACAAAGAGTTTTTTTAAAGAATTTCAGCAACAACAAAAGTACTTCCACCTACATAAATAAAATCGTTATGCTCTGCATTCTTAGCCGCTGATTTATAGGCTATCTCTACACTTTCGTAGGCATTTGCATTAAGAGTATATTTCTCGGCTAGATTCATTAAAACAGAAATCTCTTCTGCCCTACCAATGTTAGGAACACAAAAATAGTATGTTGCATTTTGTGGAAGTAGGCTAAAAATTAATTCTAAATTCTTATCCTTTACAAAACCCAGAACCAAATGTAACTTATAAAAAGTAGTTTGTTTGATTTGCTCGATCACAAAAGCAAATCCGGCTGCATTGTGAGTAACGTCTGCAACGACCAAAGGATTCTTGTCTAGCATCTGCCAACGACCTTGCAAATGAGTATTAGAAACTACCTGCTGCAGCCCTATTCGTATGTGCTCTTCGTGGAGTTGATCCAAGTGGAGCGTTTGTAGAGCTACTATTGCAGTATGCTTGTTTTTCTTTTGATACAGACCGTTTAGATCCGTTTGATATGGCTTTACTTCAACTGTATCTGCCCAAACAATTGGGGCCTTCAATTCGTCTGCTATTGTCTTAAAAACAGTTGTGGTTTCTTCTTGGGTCTCTCCTATAACAACTGGAATGTTTTTTTTAATAATCCCTGCTTTCTCACCAGCAATTGCTTCTAACGTATTTCCCAAAAATTGCGTGTGATCAAATCCTATGTTGGTTATGACTGCGAGTATTGGACTGATGACATTAGTCGCATCTAACCTCCCTCCTAACCCAACCTCAACAACTGCAAAATCGATTTGCTGTTCTTTAAAATAGGCAAATGACATTCCAACAGTAAGCTCAAAGAACGAAAGTTGAGCTTCTAGAAAATAGGCTTTATGCTCTTGAACAAAAGAAACTACAAAAGCGGTTTCAATTGCAATACCATTGATGCGTA
>Ga0209199_1005813_pt1 | contig 10656 bp, 8 predicted proteins | sample COGITO_mtgs_1105_7_FD_184805 | JGI IMG/M metagenome (GOLD analysis project Ga0209199, IMG submission 184805) | Pelagic marine microbial communities from North Sea - COGITO_mtgs_110523 (SPAdes) (version 2) | ecosystem: Environmental > Aquatic > Marine > Epipelagic ...
GGGTTTTACACCGCCTCCGAATTCGATCTCGCGTCGCTGTTGGCGACGGGCCGGCCCATGATGGAGCTTGGCCGGTCTTGCCTGCGTAAACCCTACCGGGGGGGATCGGCGATGTTTTATCTTTGGCAAGCTTTGGCGCAGCATGTGACGCTGCAGGGTGCGGAAATCCTCTTTGGTACAGCCAGTTTTTCCGGTACGGATCCCTCTGAATTTAAAGCACCGCTATCCTTGCTGGGCCGGGAGCATCTGGCGCAGGCTGCATTGCGCCCGACAGCCATTGGAGCAGGCGCTGTGCCGCTGGGCGCTTCTGGGGAGTTTGAGATTGATCGCCTGGAAGCCCTCCGCGCAATGCCTGCTTTGATTAAAGCCTATTTGCGCTTGGGAGGCTGCGTTGGGGAGGGCGCCTATGTTGATGCACAGTTCAATACGGTGGATGTCTGCATGGTGCTGGATGTACTGGCGATGAATCCGCGTCAAAAAGCGATCTACCTGAGAGGGTTTGGATGATGAAATCCCCAACCTGGATGTCTGAAACGGAACCTGATCCCGTGCCCATCAAAGCGGCGGGCTGGTTGCGTGTGGTTTGGCGTGGCATATTGATGGGCGGTTATACCTTTGGCGGTTTGGCCGTTTTGGTCTTGGTACGCTTGGTGGAAAAGCCGATCCACGGCATGGCCCGGCCTTGGACACCCAAGATCACGCAATCGGTGTGCCGTTTTGCATTTTGGGTGCTGGGCATGCGCCTTGAGGTGATCGGCAAGCCGATGCGGGGCAGTGGGGTAGCGGTGGCCAATCACACCAGTTGGCTGGATATTTTTGCGCTGAACGCCTTTGACGACATTTATTTTGTAGCCAAGTCAGAGGTTGCAAATTGGCCCATGATTGGCTGGCTCGCGCGGGCCACTGGCACGCAATTCATCACCCGTGATAGCAAGCAAGCACATCTTCATTTGCAACTTTTGCAACAGCGTTTGCGCCACGGTCATCGGTTGCTGTTTTTTCCAGAGGGCACCTCGACAGACGGGCGGCGGGTGTTGCCGTTTAAACCTACGCTGTTTCAGTCCTTTTTGACGCCAGATCTGCCGGGTGATTTTCCGATTCAGGCGATTACGCTCGCCTTTCATGCCCCATATGGGGAGGATCCGCGCTTCTATGGCTGGTGGGGGGATAGTGATTTGGCGCGCCACTTGCTGCAGGCTTTGGCTTATAAGCGGCATGGCTCTGTTCAAGTGATATATCATAAACCGGTGGGCGCCACTGAATTTTCCGATCGCAAATCCTTGGCGCGGCATTTACACGCTCAGGTGGCCGCGGCGTTGCCTTGGGCCGATCCTGCCGCTTAAGCGCGTGGTAATCTAGCCGTTTCTGGCTGCGGCGAGCATTTGGAGTTGTGCAAGAGGATCGTCCTGTGTCCAAATCTCTGCGCCGATGGCAAAGAAATCAACCTTATTGGCGAGGCTGCGGATTGAATCCGCCGTTAAGCCACCTTCGGCGACCACTGGTACCTCAATCATTTCACTCCACCAGCTCAACAGCTCTGGATCAACCTGAACCCCGTCTCCCAGCGCAGAGGCGGCCACGGGGCCAAAGCTGACGTAATCGGCGCCCGCTTCCCCTGCGGTCAGCCCGTCGTGGCGGGAGGTATTACAATAGGCGCCTAGAATTGCGTCTTCGCCGAGATCCTTACGCAGTTGCCTCAGATTGCGCCCACCGTCCATCAGATGCACACCGTCCAAACCCAAACGCTCCACCAACAAGGCGTGTCGTTCAACTACCAGCATGATGTCCCGGGCATGGGCAATATCACGCAGTGCATCTGCTGCCCGCGAAATGTGATCTTCATCAATGCTGGCCAGGCCCAAACGCAGGCAGGCGATCTCGACCGAATCCAAGACCCGCGCCAGCTGATCGGGATAGAAATCCAGGTCAATCACACTTGGGGTGACAAGGTAGATCTGCGGCAAATCTTCAGTGCTCATCGCATGGGCTCCAAACTGCACGGTTATTGCACGCGCTATAGCGTGACAAATTGGTTTTGACCACCGCTTGTCGCGCGCTTCTGTCAACGCTAAGAGACCCTATGACACGTCATTCTCTGCAACAACCCGCAATCATCCTTATTCGTCCGCAAATGGGTGAGAACATTGGCGCTGCCGCTCGGGCAATGTGGAATTTTGGACTTGATCACATGCGTATCGTGGACCCGCGTGACGGCTGGCCGAGCCAAAAGGCCGTCGCGATGGCCAGCGGCGCCGGGCGTTTGCTTGATGAGGCACGATTATTCGACACAACCGCTGAGGCATTGGCCGATACAAATTTCGTGATGGCCACCACAGCGCGGCCGCGAGATTTGACCAAACCTGTGTACAGTCCTGAATTTGCGATGGGTGAAGCGGCCCGGCGCATTCACGCGGGACAAAAGGTGGCGGTGATGTTTGGTCCTGAGCGCGCGGGTCTTGAAAATGATGACATTATCCGCGCCAACGCCATCATTTCGGTGCCAGTGAATCCCGATTTCCCGTCGCTCAATTTAGCGCAATGTGTGTTGCTTCTCAGCTATGAGTGGCAAAGGCAGGTGGGCGAGATCGCCGAGCCTGCGGTTGAGGTGACGAAATCAGAATGGGCTAGCGGGCTTGAAGTTGAGAAATTGGCCGAGCATTTTGAGCAAAGACTTGATACAGCAGGTTTTTTCTTTCCAGAAACCAAGGCGGCCAGTATGAAAGTGAATCTGCGTAACCTGTGGTCGCGCATGCCGCTGACCAAAGCTGACGTGCAAATGCTGCATGGCACCATGCGCCAAATGGTCCGTTGGAAAGAGCGTGGTTGAACGCGGATTTTTCAGCCCTAAATCAAGATGAAACGAAAGGCTTAAAAATGGTGAGTAAGCGAAATATCTTTGAAGAGGTTGGCAGCGATACAAAGATCACAAGCGCCAGTGTCGGCGCTATCGCGGGCGCCGGAAGTGGAGATCGGCATTGGGTGCGCCTGTGGCTGTGGAGCTTGGTTGTTTTGATCGTTGTTATGATCACCGTGGGCGGCTTAACCCGCTTGACTGACAGTGGCTTGTCGATCACCGAATGGGATCCCGTGATGGGCGCCATCCCACCTTTGAACGCCACTGCATGGCAGGCCGCCTTTGCCGCCTACCAAACCACCGCTGAATTTGCTGTGCAAAATGCCTCGATGAGTTTGGCTGAATTCAAAGTTATTTTTTGGTGGGAATGGGGCCACCGCCAGCTTGGGCGCTTTATCGGTCTGACCTGGGCGCTTGGGATGGTGTTTTTGTTTTTCACGGGCAAATTTCCCAAGGCTAGGCGCCTTTCTCTCTTTGCCATTGGACCTTTTATCGGCCTGCAAGGGTTGATCGGGTGGCTGATGGTCAATTCTGGTCTTGATGGCGTGCGGCTTGATGTGGCTTCCTACTGGCTCATGGCGCATCTCGGTGCAGCTTTTGCACTTTTGGGATACATTTTCTGGAATATGCAAATATTTACCCGCTCTGAGGCGGAGCTGCTGCAAGCGCGCCGTGCGCGGGAGCGCAAACTGTTCGGTATGTCCACAGGATTAATGCATTTCGTGGCGCTGCAAGTTCTGCTGGGCGCCTTGGTTGCAGGCATTGATGCCGGACGCAATTATAGCGATTGGCCCCTAATGGCTGGTAGCTTTTTGCCACCCGATATGTTCAGCCTGTCTCCTTGGTGGCGTAATTTCTTTGAAGACGATGGTTTGGTGCAGTTTATTCATCGGATGAGCGCCTATTTATTGTTTTTCTTCGCGATTGTGGTGGCTTTACGGGCCAAAGCCTCAGCCCATAAGGTCACCCGAGCCGCCTTCGGTACGGTTGGGCTGGTTTTGACGGTTCAGATGATCTTGGGTGTCGTGACTGTGATGCATTCATCGCCTTGGAATTTGGCCATTTTGCACCAGTTTACCGCAGTGCTTCTGTGGCTTGCGGTGCTTCGTGGGCGATTTTTGGCCGGCTATCCGATTGCCACGTCTGTTCGGGGGACGCCATGACAGCTTTAAAGGAACTGTTACACTTTGATCGCCAAACCCAGGCATTGGGTCAGGTTTCCGGCCGTTTGGGATGGGATCAAGAAACTATGATGCCCAGCGGGTCATCTGCGCAACGCGGCGAAGAAATGGCTGCGCTGGAAGGGGTGCTGCATGGGCGTTGTTCAGATCCGCGGGTGGGCGATTGGCTGGCAGCCTGTGAGGGAGAGGCCGTTGATCGGGTGACCCAGGCGCAGCTGCGCCAGATTAAAACTGCTTATGAGCGCGCGGTGAAAGTGCCGGGAGATTTGGCAGAGGCCATCGCCAGCACAACGTCTATGGCGCAGGGCAAATGGGCGGCGGCGCGCGCGGCGGATGATTTTGAGGCTTTTGTTCCTGTTTTGCAGGAGGTTTTGGCGCTCAAAGTCGAAGAGGGTCAGGCCCTGGCAGCTGGTGGGGATGTCTATGATGCTATGTTGGCCGATTATGAACCGGGCACGACAGCATCTGAACTTGACCGCATGTTTGGAGCTCTTCGCCCCGGATTGGTGGCTTTGCGTGGTGAGATCTTAGAAAAACCACCAGCGAAATCGCTGCAAGGCTCTTTTGATGAGGCGGTGCAATTGCAAATCGCCGGTGAATTGGCGCAGTGTTTTGGCTATGACTTGAGCCGTGGGCGGATTGATAAGGCGGTGCATCCCTTCTCCTCTGGATCAGGGCAGGACGTCCGAATTACTACACGCACGGATCCCAATGATCCGTTCAACTGCTTTTACTCTACCATTCACGAGGTGGGGCACGGATGTTATGAGCAGAATGTTGATCCAGATTATACGCTCACCGCGATAGGGCAGGGCGCGTCCATGGGGGTTCACGAAAGTCAGTCTAGAATTTATGAAAACCAATTGGGCCGCAGCCGCGGCTTCACAGAGTTTCTCTTTGGAAAAATGCGCGCGGGCTTTGGTGATTTTGGTATTGAGACGGCAGATGAGTTTTACAAAGCAGTGAATTCGGTGCGCAGCGGCTTTATCCGCACGGAGGCCGATGAGGTGCAATATAATTTGCATGTTCTGCTGCGCTTTGATTTGGAGCGCGCGATGATCGCGGGCGATTTGCAAGTGCAAGATTTGCAGAACGCATGGAATGAACGCTTTGCGGCCGATTTCGGCTATGACGTGCCATGTGCCTCGCAGGGGTGCTTGCAAGATGTTCATTGGTCTGTCGGACTGTTTGGATATTTCCCTACCTATTCGCTGGGCAATGTCTATGCAGGTTGCCTTTTTTCGCGGATGACTGCACTTAATCCTGATTTGGATGACCAGCTTCGGGTTGGAGATTTGAGTAAGGCGACCGGTTGGTTGCAAGAGAGTTTGCAGCGGCATGGTGCCGTGAACCTGCCACGCGACACCATTGCGAAGGCGTGTGAAATGGAACCAAGTGAAGCGCCTTTGCTGGCCTATTTGCGGAATAAATTTTCAGAAATTTACGACCTAAGCTTTTAATTCTGCAAATAAAAAAGCAATGCCCCTCATCCAAGTGACCGTGCTTTATCTACATGCAAAGGCAGATCAGCCACACCGCCACCGCTGCATACCCTCACCGTTTTTGTCTTTGGAGGTCCCTTTAAAATATAAAATCGCCATAGATACGCATAATTTATGTTTAATAATCAATTAGTTAAGTCGAAAATCTGTATTGCGGTTCTTTGGTGCCATAGTGAACTCGTTAAATGCGACTCGGTATAACAGACGTGTTAGACCCGAGGCACGAAACATCTATTAATAAAAGGTTAACGCAATCAGAAGAAGAGTGCGATTCCGAGTTAGGCTGTGTGGGTGTTTTAGTGTATTGGCGTCTATAAGCTTTTGTATATAAATACATTTTTATATGTAAGCCTTATTATATGCCGATGGGACCGCAGAGAATTTCCTGCACGGTCGCATGCGTTGTTTGAGAGACCTGTGCATAACAGAACGTCATAGCAGATATCGCCCACCCCGTACTGACACCGGGCCGCCCCTGCCTGCCCCAAGGTAGGCACAGCCCTCGTTTTTGTCCCGAAATTGTATTACGCAGAGGACTTTTTAACAGTCGATCTCGGAGGCGTGTTCCTCGGGTGCCTCTTCGGCATCGCCCTGATCGGGAATATAAGCGACACTGACCACTTGCTCGTCACGGCTTGTGTTGAACACGCGCACACCGCCTGCATTGCGAGAGCGGAAGGAAATTCCGTCTATGGGGCAGCGGATCGATTGACCTGTACTTGTGACGAGCATAATTTGATCAACAAGTTCAACTGGGAAGCTGGCGACTACCTGACCACCGCGCATTGCCTTATCCATCGCCGCCACGCCCATCCCGCCGCGTCCACGCACCGGATAGTCATGGCTGGATGAGAGTTTGCCAGAGCCGCCGCGGGTAATGGTCAGGATCAGGTTTTCAACTGCCGCCATTTCTTCGTAGCGCTCTTGCGAGAAGTTTGGATCTGCAGGAACATCTTCGTCACCGGTGTCCTCATCTGTCAGTCCTGCCATAGCGCGGCGCATCTTCAGATAGGCGGCGCGCTCTTCGGGTGTGGCTTCGAAATGGCGAATAACGGACATGGAGACAACCATATCGTCGCCATTGAGACGGATACCGCGCACGCCGGTTGAGGCGCGCGAGTTCATCACCCGTAGATCCGTAGAAGCAAAGCGAATGGCTCTGCCACTGTTTGTGGTGAGCATAACATCATCGTCTTCGCTGCAGATACGCGCATTGACCAGTTCCACACCGTCGGGCAGTTTCATGGCGATTTTGCCATTTGAGCGCACATTTGTGAAATCTGACAGGCGGTTGCGGCGCACATCGCCCTGTGTGGTTGCAAAGACGATCTGTAAATCGCCCCATTCCGCTTCATCACGGTCAACAGGCATGATCGCAGCCACTGAGACGCCCGCTGGAATGGGTAGGATGTTCACAATTGCCTTGCCTTTGGCCGTGCGACCTCCAAGAGGCAGGCGCCAAGTTTTCATCTTATAGGCCATGCCATCGGTGGTGAAAAACAACAGCTGGGTGTGGGTATTGGCAACAAAGAGCGTGGTGACTACATCTTCATCTTTGGTCGACATACCCTGCAGCCCCTTGCCGCCGCGCTTTTGCGCCCGGAAATCAGCCAAGGCGGTGCGCTTGATATAGCCGCCTGCAGTGACTGTGACGACCATCTCCTCGCGTTCAATCAAATCCTCGTCCATCATATCACCGGACCACTCGATGATCTCAGTGCGGCGCGGAACGGCGAAATTTTCTTTGACCTCACGCAGCTCATTGGAAATGATCTCCATGATCCGTTCGCGAGAAGACAGAATTTCAAGATACTCTTTGATCTTCGAAGCCAGAACTGCCAGCTCGTCGGTGACCTCTTTGACGCCGATTTGTGTCAATCTTTGCAAACGCAGCTCCAAGATAGCCCGCGCTTGCGTCTCTGATAGATTATAAGTGCCATCGTCATTCATCGTATGGGTTGGATCGTCAATCAGACGGATGTAATCGGCGATATCCGCCGCAGGCCAGCGCCGCTCCATCAATTTGAGACGTGCCTCTGATGCATCGCTTGAGGCTCGGATTGTGGCCACAATTTCATCCACATTGCTCACCGCCACGGCAAGACCGCAAAGCACATGGCTCCGCTCACGCGCCTTACGCAGCTCGAAGGCCGTCCTGCGCGCCACGACTTCTTCACGAAAATCGATAAAGCAGGTTAAAAAACGCCGCAGGGTCAGCTGTTCGGGGCGTCCGCCATTCAGTGCCAGCATATTACAGCCAAAGGAGGTCTGCATCGGCGTGTAGCGGAACAATTGGTTCAAAACCACTTCTGCCGTGGCATCGCGTTTCAGCTCGACCACCACGCGCACGCCATTACGATCTGATTCATCTTGCACATGGGCCACGCCTTCAATGCGCTTATCACGCACCTCAGCGGCAATTTTCTCAATCATTGCGGCTTTGTTGACCTGATAGGGGATCTCTTCAATAATGATGGCCCAACGATCTTTGCGCAGCTCTTCAAAGCGAGTTTTGGCACGGTTTACCACGCTGCCGCGGCCTTCGAGATAGGCCTTGCGGGCGCCTGAGCGGCCCAGCATCACGCCGCCGGTGGGAAAATCCGGCCCTGGAATGTAATCGATCAGCTGTTCCGAGGTTAGATCAGGATCTTCGATCAAGGCCAAGGTCGCATCAACCACCTCTCCAAGGTTGTGGGGCGGGATATTGGTGGCCATGCCCACGGCAATGCCGCCAGCGCCGTTGACCAGCATGTTGGGATATCGGGCCGGCAGAACCGTAGGCTCTGTATCCTTGCCGTCATAATTGAGCTGAAAATCAACCGTATCCTTGTCGATATCTGCCAAAAGCGCTTGCGCCGATTTTTCCATCCGCACTTCAGTGTAGCGGTAAGCTGCGGCTTTATCGCCATCCATGGAGCCAAAGTTGCCTTGACCGTCGAGCAGCACCAAAGACATGGAGAAGTCCTGCGCCATGCGCACTAAAGCATCATAGATCGCCCCGTCCCCATGGGGGTGGTATTTCCCCATAGCTTCCGCCACCGGGCGAGAGGATTTTCGGTAGGGCTTGTCATGGGTGTTATTGGTTTCGTGCATGGCGTAGAGAATCCGGCGGTGCACCGGCTTGAGACCATCGCGCAGATCCGGGATTGCACGGCTGACAATCACGCTCATGGCATAGTCGAGATAGGAAGTTTTCATCTCCTGCGTAATGCTGATCGACGGTCCGTCATAGGCGGAGGGTGGTGGAGCCGGTGTCTCGGTGCTCTCGGGGGGGAGTGTTTCATCTGTCATTTTGGGCGCCTGTCTGGGATGTTCCCATATTTAGTTGTCTGACACATTACTGTCCAAACATATGCGATGCAAACGCTTAGAGCCCTTGCACCTGAACGAATAAGATAATGCGATGAAAATTTTTAGAACGCACGGGATATACGTCGAATTTAGCGTAAAAATCGCTGAAAATTGGTGCCACGCAAAGCTGCTTGGAGAATCGGCTGGCTTTTAAATCTCCGCGCTATCCGCGCCGCAACGCGATGATCCAAATTGCGCAGAGCAAGGCCGAAAGAACCGCATTCCAGGCGGGCATAGACAGACCTACAAAGGCCCAGGAAATCTCGTCGCACATTACAAGCTGTTCGAGGGTATTTGTCGACAAAAGATCCTGACCTGACAGCCCGCTTAACCCGGCGCCATCACCGGTGCAAGAACTGGGGCCATCCCACCATTTTTGCTCGACCCCGGCGTGGAAGGCACCGATACCGGTGGTCGTCAATGCGGCCAGCGCACCAAGCGCGGCCAGAAAACGGCTTGGCCAGACCCACAGGAGTGCGCCGATTGCGATGGCCAGCACATGGGGGTATCTTTGCCAAAAACACATTTGGCATGGCGCGTATCCGAGTGCCTGAAATAGGTAAGCACCTGCCAGCAGCATGCCCGAACCTGCGGCTGCAAAAAGCGCCAATTGGCGGAATGATTGTGACAACATCGTGCCCTCGTTCATAGGTATCTGATTGCAAAAAAACCTGCGCCCAATATGAATATAAAAGCTGTAAAGACCAGGCCCAAATGCGTCTCAATAAAGCGGCGGATGGGCGGACCGAAGTAATACAACAGAAGGGCGACCGCAAAGAACCGCAAGGCCCGCGCGACCAAGGCGCTGAGCACAAAGGGCACCAAAGCCATTCCGGTCCAGCCGGACATGATCGTGATCACTTTGAAAGGGAAGGGCGTGACCCCGGCAATCAGCACGGCCCAGGTCCCATAGGTGTTGAATTTGTCATTAAAGGCAGCCATGCTGCCCTCCTTGCCCAATGAGGCTAAGATGGGTTGACCGATGCTCTCAAAGGCGAAAACTCCAATGGCATAGCCAAAAAGGCCGCCTGCGACAGAGGCTACAACTGCCACAAAAGCAATGCGGAACGCCTGGCTCCGCGCCGCCAGGATCATCGGGATGAGCATGATATCCGGCGGGATTGGAAAAAAGGAGCTTTCAATGAAGGCGACAATTGCCAAAGCCCAAAGCGCCCGAGGATGCTCAGCAAGTGATAAGGTCCAAGTGTAAAGGCGGTATATCATGTGACCTCAAAGAATGGTTTAGGGTGTTTGCCACGGATGGGTTGTGATGGGTAGGGGCTTTTCGAGGCTCCCGCTGTTAAAGCAGCTTTTGGCGGGCAGATCCGTCGTAGGTCGCGATTTTGGGCGCAATAGTGATCGGGCAACAAACGTTTTACGGCTTGCGGGGCTCTGCACTGACACAACGACCGCCGATCAAAGTTGGTCATAGTGGCACTTGATAGCCATAGTTTTCTCGGTTTATTGCGACATCCGTTCATGCACCGCAGCCATATCTCTTTCGGACATATCGCTGACTTTGGTGACATGGGCTTGCAAGAGCTTTACAACCTCCGGGTTGCTGGAGGTTTGAACAACATCAATGCCGGTGTCGGTGACTTGGATCTCGGTTTCGATCTCTTTATGAAACTCAAAAAGCGCGTATAGCGTTGGGGATTGGATCATCACTTCTGGGTTTCTGCCCTCCGCCAATCGGGTGACCATATTCGATACATGCGACACGATCGCCGCGCGCACCGTGGGGTTTTCAGAGGCGGTAACCGTGGAG
>Ga0209199_1005816_pt1 | contig 10641 bp, 8 predicted proteins | sample COGITO_mtgs_1105_7_FD_184805 | JGI IMG/M metagenome (GOLD analysis project Ga0209199, IMG submission 184805) | Pelagic marine microbial communities from North Sea - COGITO_mtgs_110523 (SPAdes) (version 2) | ecosystem: Environmental > Aquatic > Marine > Epipelagic ...
ATTACGGCCCATTCAATTAAGTCGTTTTGATTTCGATGGATATAAAGCTGGCCGGGCTTTGATGAGTCGCGACGATTGGATGGATTCTATTCTTCGTTCAGTCGGTCTTGAGCCAAGTAAATTAACTCAAAGAGTAAAATTTCACTTCTTGCTACGCTTAGCGCCATTGGTAGAAGCTAATTTTAATTTAATTGAGCTTGGACCTCCAGGAACAGGTAAGTCATATTTTTACAGTGAATTTTCTCCTTACACTACGTTACTTTCTGGTGGGCAAACAACTTCTGCTACCTTGTTTTATAACAAAAATAAAAAGGAAACAGGGCTAGTTGGCTATTGGGATACCATTGCTTTTGATGAAGTGGGTAACATGAAGGTCAAAGATCCTGATGTTATTCAAATATTAAAAGACTTTATGGCCAATGGTCGGTTCTCACGTGGTAAAGAAGTTATTGCCGATGCGAGTACTGTTTTTATCGGTAATATTTATTTGTCCGTGAAACAAGTGGTTAACTCTACTGAGTACGATTTATTCCAACCATTACCTAAAGAGTTTGATTTTGCGGTAATGGATCGTTTATATGCCTATCTTCCCGGTTGGGAAATGCCAAGAAATTCAAGTAAATACTTGACCAGTAATTACGGTTTTATTACTGACTACTTAGCCGAAGCATTTCATCATCAACTAAAATCCGTCAATGTTTACGAGTCTGTGAATAAAAGGATACGATTAGGTGATGCGATTGAAGGACGTGATGAAAAGGGTATTAAGAAAACGGTATGTGCATTTATGAAAATGCTTCACCCGCATGGTGAGGCGAGTGATGAAGAGTTTGATGAATACGTTGAATACGCTGTAGAAGGCAGAAGACGTGTTAAAGAGCAAATGAATAAGCGTAAACCAGACGATGACTTCGCTAATATTGATTTATCCTATAAAAATCATAAAGGCGAAGATATTATTGTTAGATGTCCTGAAACTATCGGTGTATTAGCAACATTAGAGCCTAACAGGGCTGGTGTTACTCTAGAGGACGAAGCTGTCGCGGAAACGCAAACAAACATTACGAAAGTTAACACTCCAGTTGAAGCGGTTGCTGTTGATCCTATAGCGCCAACAGTGGCTATTGCTGAAGTCGTTGAAGAAGAGCTTCAAGAACAGCACTTTAAAATAAACTATGGCGCCACAGGCTATAGCTATGACTCCATTATTTCTCCGTACTTAGCTAAGGCAAAGGCCATAGTAATTGAAGACCCTTATATCCGTGCTAAGCATCAACTCAACAATTTTGTACGTTTTTGCGAAGCGGTATTAAATCAACCATCAATAAATAAAATCACCTTAGTTACTTCATACGACGATCAAACCAATATTCAAGAAATTGCAGAAGCTTTAAAAGATTTGCAACAAAGCTTACTGGAATTGGATGTTGATTTAGATGTTCAAGTTAATGAAAACCTCCATGACAGAGAAATACGAATTGATAATGGTTGGACAGTAAAAATCGGACGTGGTTTGGACTTCTTCCAAAGGCCTGATAGCTGGTTCAGTGTAGGAGTTAATGATCTTGCCCTTAGAAAGTGCCTAGAGACTAAAGTAGATATTTATAAGGTAGAGCGCTGAGTGTTAGATATGGCCAAAGCTAAAATTATTAATAAAATTAATACTTTTAGTATTATTACATTTCGTCATCGATGCCAAAAATATCCACTTAATATGAACTATTTATGGGCTGCAGTTTTGCGAGTGAGTAAAATTTTATAAGGAGACAGTTTATGATTATTGATCTCGATTTCAAACCTCCGACATATTTTGTACCCCGAGCATTGGAAGAGTTTTTGGTAACTAAGGTGAAAAGCGATATCTTACGCCAGAAGTTAATCACGCTTGTAGAAAATGGCAAACGTGAAGAGTTTGAAAACCTTCTTAAATCGATAACTGATTTCCCTGAAATTCAATCTGGTTTGGAAGCAATTCACCCTCAATTTATGGGAGGCAACTATCTGGCTAGTCTTGAACCTGGCGAAGTTGAAATAGCTCGCATATCCATTAACTCGACGACTCTGGATGTAAACTGTGTCTATGCCAAAATGAACTCAGGGAAAATCTGTTTACGGGTTGTAGATGAATATGGTGGTGAGACATTAAACGAACCATCTGAGCTAACAGTAGAAGAACCATTGACATTGGGTGATCTAACAAATTTTTTCCTTAATGCATGTGAATTAGAAGGAACCCTAGAAGCAAATTTTGGAAATGACCTCGAGTCCAGCCTAGACTTTTTTACAGCGAGTTCTGATTTTTATCCTAATTTGGACAATCTAGTACGGCAAATAGTGGAGCAGTATTTCCTGACCAGTGAGAGTATTGAAACAGAGTGAATCTATATTAAAGAATTAGTCTTTGGTAACGCAAAGAAAAAATTTGGTAAAAAGAGAGTTTTCAAATAGGGTGAAACCACAAAGAAGGCTCTATAAGGTAACTACGGTTATGACTAGATTTTTACTTATTAAAGCCAGAAATTACGTTGGTATGGGTGATGGCCACGACAATCAGTTTTCATAAATGATGAAGAAGCTGAAAGGTGGTTGATTGAACAATTGAAAGCTGAAGGGCATTCGGTAAAAATAATTAGAGTTGATTAAAGTAAAATGCGGGATATTTGAATATGCACAAGTTGCTATTCACTCACCTTCTAACTAATGCGCACTAATTTAGCCACTTACTTCTTCAGTTCTTAGCCCATGAACATAGCGGTGGTGATACTTTTCACTAATAAGGTATTTAAAAGGAACTTTAGTGTACAAAATCAATGGCAAGATAACCTATTCACCAACAGACTTAATGGTTTTTATGAGTTCGCGATTTTCATCTTGGATGGCACGATTATCTGTTGATTACCCTGAAAGGTTAAAAGGTATTGAAAAAGATCAAGATGAAATGATGGATCTGCTCGCAAACAAGGGCAATGAGCATGAACTATTATTTTTAGGTGAGATGAAACAGCAATATGGTTCTGTTAACGTGGCGGTTATTAATCCAGACCCGAAAACAGCAGAACATGCCACAAAAGAAGCCATGGGAAAAGGCTACCAAGTCATTTTTCAAGCGTACCTTAAGCGGGATGTGTTCGCAGGTTTTGCAGATTTTCTAGTCCGTCGTGAAGGTGATTCGGATTTAGGTCATTATTATTATGAGGCGTGGGATACCAAGCTATCTAAAACAACAAAACCCTACTTTGTTATGCAGTTGTGTTGCTACAGTTGGATGCTAGAAAAGGCACAAGGCAAACTGCCAGAAGAAGCAGTTGTTGTTTTAGGGGATAAAAAAGAAGACCGTTTAAGGCTGCCAGCGTATTCAAGCTATTTTAATAACCTCAAAGCGCAATTTTTAGTCACTCAAAATAACTTTACTGGCGAACAAAGCACAATGCCAGATCCTTCGTTGGAAAGCGATCACGGCGTCTGGGGCAGTTATGCCAAAGCATTGATGGAAAAAGCAGATAGTCTAGCGCTTGTTGCGGGTATGCGTAAAACACAACTAAAACGGTTGCATGAAGAAGGTATTGAAACCTTGACCATGCTCGCTCAAACGGATGTACTTTCTATCAAAGGGATAGCAGCTGAAACGTTCGAGAAAATCAAGGCGCAAGCGGATATTCAGCTGCGCTCCAAAGGACACGATAAGCCTTTATTTCATGTTATTACACAAGATAACGGTAAAGGACTATCAGCGTTACCTCCCACATCAATTAAAGACGCTTTTTTTGATATAGAAGGGCACCCATTAATTGATGGTGGGCTGGAATACTTATGGGGTGTGAGCTATCACGACACACAAGCAGCACAAGGCAAAGAGTACGCGTTTAAAGATTGGTGGGGCAACAATCAAGAGCAAGAAAAAAGAGCTTTCGAAGACTTTATTGATTGGGCCTATGACCGCTGGCAACAAGACCCTGAAATGCATGTGTATCACTATGCAAGTTATGAAATTACCGCCATTAGAAAACTATCAACACGTAATCAAACTCGATTAGAAGAAGTGGCTGAATTATTAAAGGCATCGGTCTTTATTGATTTATATAAGGTGGTTAAAAACGGCTTATTAATTGGTGAACCTGCATATTCCATCAAAAATGTTGAACACCTATACCGTGGCAAGCGTACAACCGATGTTGCTAATGGTGGTGAATCCATCGTGTTCTATGATAACTGGCGCGAACAGGGTGGGCTTGATGAATGGGTTAACGACAATAAAGGGTATAAAAGTTGGCTAGCAAATCCTGATGGTTTTGATTGGAGCGCATGGCGAGCGCTTGATGATATTCGTTCCTACAATATAGATGACTGTGAATCAACATTAGAACTGGTTGACTGGCTGCGTGAGCGGCAAGCAGAGTCAGGTGTCTGTTATAAGCCTGCAGAAGCCATTGAATCGAAAACAGTGCAATCGGATAAACAACTTGAGAATAAGGAAAAACGCGAAGCGTTGTCTGCCAGGCAGCAAGCATTAATCGACCACTTTGAATCTAATGAGCAACTAAAGAGCGACGACCAAGCTGCTACACTAATATCGTTACTTCATTTCTTTGATAGAGAACGTAAGCCACAAATTTGGTCGTATTTCGATCGGCTTGAAAAAAACGATGATGGGTTATTTGATGATGACACCGTTGTTTTTAATATGTCCTTAACTGAAACAACATATGAAGACGATAAGCTGGTATGCGTAGGTACGTACAATAAAGATCAAGCCGTAAGAACAGATAAAATCCAAGCTGCAACGGTTGAAGGTAGTCAGGTTAAAGCCACTAAAATCATATTTTCAGATATTAACGAACATGTGGGACAATTGAGCTTTGTTATAAAAGTCGAGGATGAAGAAGTTCTAAAACAATCAACACTAACGCTATTCGGTGAAGACGCGCAAATTAATACCAGCACATTAGAAAACAGACTGTGCGAAATAACAGAAGCTTATTTTGATAACGGTCAACTGTCCGGGGCGTTAAAAACGATCCTTAATCAAGCGAACCCAAATTTTAGTGGTGACACATCGCCGCTTCCAGTCACTCGAGCACGTTATCCAGTTGACGAGGATTACATTAACGCAATGACAGCAACTATTTCCGCAATGGACAGTTCTTGCTTATGTATTCAGGGCCCACCAGGAGCAGGTAAAACATATACAGCAACGCATGTTATCACTGCACTAGTTAAAGTGGGCAAGCGAATAGGTATTCTTTCCAATAGCCATGCGGCCATTATGAATTTAATTGAAGGTTTGCCTAGCGTATTGCCAGACGCTAACTTGGTAAAAGTGGCAGGATATGGCCCAATAAAAGAGTTTAGAAAGCTATTCCCCGAAGAGGAACACCCTAACCTAACCTATAGAAGTAGCATGAGTTTTACTCAAAAAGCACCCTACCAACAATTCGATGTAATAGGGGCCACCGTGTATGCGTTCGCAAAACAAATTGCTTACGACGATCCTGTTGATTACTTATTTGTAGATGAAGCCAGCCAAGTTGCTTTGGCAAATTTGATCGTTGTCACAGGGGCTGCAAACAACATCATATTAATGGGTGATCAAATGCAACTGGAGCAGCCAATACAAGGCACGCACCCAGAGCCCGCAGGGAAATCAGCACTTGAGTTTATGCTCAAAGGCCAATCAGTTATTCCTAGTGACCAAGGCGTGTTTTTAGAGCGAACATTTCGTATGCACCCCAATGTGTGTAAGCCATTATCAGAGATCGTGTATGAAGGGAAATTGCAGGCTGATAAGCAAACCAAAAAACAGTCAATCAACCTTAGCTCACCTAAGCTGGTGACCCAACCCACTGGCATTATATCAATACCAGTAAAGCACCAATACAACACGCAAAGTAGTATGCAGGAAGTTTTAAAAGTACAGCAAATAGTGAACGAGTTAAAAACGGGCTCATTTACCAACAACAAAGGACAAACCCACCCAATAACAGATGACGATATATTGATTGTTGCGCCTTACAATATGCAAGTTAATTTATTAAAAGAGAAGTTAAAAGGAAGCTTAAAAATTGGAACAATTGATAAGTTTCAGGGGCAAGAAGCCCCAGTGGTGATCATTTCAATGACAGCCAGTAATGTTGATGAGTCCCCCAGGGGTTTAGATTTTCTTTTTAGTATTAACAGGCTTAATGTTGCAGTCTCACGAGCTCAAGCATTGGCAATTATTGTCATGAATAAAGAGTTAAAAGAATGCCAAATAAGCAGTTTAAAACAGATGGAAAGCGTAGGTTTTTATTTGCGATTAATACAATAATTCCAGAAGTTGTAACTAAAAAAATAATAAAGTACTATCAAATTTATAAAGTATCCTGATCGTTAGCTTGATAATTTTGTGTTGGATAATATGCTACAAAGGATCTAATTATATGTGTGAATCTTCCCAAGAACTTATTAAAGAATTTATTAGTCGGATTAATAAAAAAGATCCAAGTATCTATTTTAAAATTGAAACAAGTCCACGTGGACGCAACGGTAAACGTTGTTACACAAACCCACTAAAGTCTGGCGTTATTCTTGAAGTCCTTTTTATTCATGATGAACTTTTAATTGGCATTGCACTACCCGGTGCCAAGGGTAACCTTAGCCGTTCAACAGTAATTGAATACTTAACTAAATATGGTTTTGTTTTCAAACGCCAAATAGACGCAAAAAGGGAGCAAAAAAACTTAAGACTTGAAACCAATAGCTTGGATGAGGACTTTATCAAACTTTATGAACTCATTAGTAACTGTGATTTGCTTGATCCACCTGCCAGTATTGGTTGGAAAAAGATCGCACAATCTAGCAAAATTTACCACGATATGGCAAAAATTTGTCAAATAGCCGCATCAAGTGGTAATACCCGTTTTTTAGACCGCTGGGTGTTTGACCAAGTAGACAAATACATTGTCATAAACCAACGCACAGAGACTCGTACATACCGTGAGCATATTGTTCCTTGCGATTTCTTACTCAGGTACACAATCGAAATGTATAACGAAGGTTCAGACATAGAAGAAGTAGCACAGATGCTCAAAGAAAATCTAAAGATTGCATGGATTGATCCTAAAGACGCAGAGTATATTGATAGAGTTAAGAAATGGCGAACTACAATGCCAGATGGTTGGAAATGGGGTGAAAACATCTATGAGCGGTTAGATCAAAGTGGGACCAAATACTTACCCTTAGTTCCAGATCAATACCCCTTTAGGAATAGTGATGACAGATAACAATGACCTTTTGAAAGAACTGAGTGACCAACTCCAAGTAGCAGACGATTATTTGAATGGGCTTGAAGAATCAAAGGCCTTACCAGATGAACTTTTAGGTGAATATCAATTAGACCTTCTTGCGCTTCAACATAAACATATTCCTGCAGAGCTTTGTAGCTCAGGTAAGTTAATTGAGCGTATTGACGAGGTAACCTGCTTGATTGAAAATGTGAAGTGGGAACTTGATAATTTGGATAAAAGCAATAATTGATTCGAGTTATAGGAGATATAGGATATGACAGAGGAAACTATACTTCAAGCTGATGAATCATTGATTATTAAGCCATATTACGGATAGGTTCTTGCAGATCCACTGTGTAATAACGATGTATTTTACGTTGGTGAGGGTAAGTCCCAAAGGGGGTTTGACTACCTTCAGGAAGCTTTGAATCCTGATATCGCAGATACATCCAGATTAGCTGTGCCTTGTTATAAGTATCTCTTACCACATTCTGAGTTACGTGAGCCATCTGCAGCTCTATAGCGTCAGCAGGGTATTTAAGTTCATTACTAGAAGGTGTTGGAGTTCTTTTATTGTTTGTGGTCCTTGGATATCAGAAATTTAACAAGTCTTTGGAAACGTAAGTTGTTCCCCTTGATGATGCGGCTTCAAATATGGTTTGGCTAGATTTTTGATTGAGCAACTCGTCTGTTTGAGTGATTGCGCCTTTATGAGACAGTGACCCTACAAGCACTCCGTTTGCAAACAGTGCTCGAGCTTTCTCGCCAATTTTTGTACCAATATCTGAGGGACTGCCTGGCCCATTAGTTGACTTAGATTGTTTGTCATAAACAGAAAATCACAAGCGAATTGGTCATGTCTGGACCGCCACAATGTGTGATTTAGTCAAATACTGTTTAGTTATCATCGGTATTCTCCCTCGTTTTTAGCAGCAAACTATAAGAGGTAATCACCATACTCTTGAAAAACTTGCTCAAACGCATCTTCAACTGGATAACCTTCCAACATCAATTCAATTACAGCGTTCCTTTTAATATTGGAAGGATTTTTCAACGCATCTCGATGGGTTTTGAAATATTCGTATTGTGTTTCAGCATGCCTTTTTCTGGCATCATTTAATTCTTTAGCACCCATTGAACGCTGATTAAGCAGTATATAGATAGACGTATCAACTTTATCAACCAACACAGCCTTAGCTCTGTTAGCTTCTTCAGCCGTGACGTCTTTTAGTTCAGAGGCAACAACGCAAGAAATGAAGTCAGCCTTTGCAAACGCGATATCGCAAGGGGTTTGATTACCGCTTGGACGTGACTGTGATCGCCCCAAGTTAATAAGCTGTTCTGATGACAGCTTTGATTTGCTTTTACGTCCTTCATCTGTACTATACAGTCCAATATAGACAGAGGGTTTACCAGTCTGATCTGACGATGAAGGGTTGACCGTGTAACGAATAATTTCAAAATTCCCTTTCGACATTTTTTACCTCTATTTTCATCTGTCTTTCAATATAAAATCACTGATTTGGCAATGTAGTCATGCCAATAGGTTAGGCCTCAAGTACTTTGAGAGTTTGATAAATCAACCAAGATACTATTAACCCTGTCCGATACATAGTTTAAAACCACAGTATCGATTGCATAAGCTTTCATAGCAAACTCTTGATCGTCTCTCAAGGTCTTAGAAGCATATTGATAAGCATGCACGCTGGTAACCATTGCTCTAGACAATAAGTCTTTATCATTTTTCAACCGTTCCGAAGCAAACTCGAGTGCATGTCCATTTTTCTCGACAGCTAAAGTAACTGCCAGTTTGTTATCCTGAAGCCTCGTGGAAGCATACTTTAGAGGGGAATGTGCATAGTTGTCAGTATCAATAGCGGCCGCCAACAGTTCAAAATCGTCTTGCAGTCTAGAGGAAGCGTATTCCAAGGTATCTCCTTGCTGACTTATTGCGGCCATAACAATTTCAAAATCATCTTGATAGGACTCTGTGGCATTACGCAAAGCAACATCAGGATTAGATTTTACCTGAAGTAAGCAAATCTCTTTATCTGACAGGCCCAATGTGTCGCAAATTTTTTCTTTAAGCTCGGGTGCAACAAAACCTATTATTAAGGGGTTAATTGTGGCTGCAGACAAAGCAAAGTCATGATCTTCTTTTAAGCCTTTACTCGCGAAGCTAAAGGCATAGGCATCTGTCCGCAGTGCCCGGATGACTAATTCTTGGTCACCTTTTAATTTTTCTGAGGCATGTTCAAGCGCGCCACCCCACTGCTCAATAGCGAGAGAAACAATTAAGTGATCATCCCTTAGCCTCTCTGAAGCGTACTCGAGAACATAAGGATTACTCTCTATTGCTATCTGCACGATTTTTCGATCATTTTGCAGTTGTTTAGACGCATATTCAAGGTTTCCTCCATGTTCTTTGACTGCAATTGTTATGATCTCATGGTCATCAAAGATCCAACGACTATCAATTTCTCTTTTATAGAGAAATAAGCTTTTTGGGCTTTTTATTATTGCTTCGATGATTTGTGGTCGAGTCATCATGAGTGAATCCGCCTATAAACGGTTTATTAATATCACAACTTCGTAATACGTATGTCTAATTTTTAAAAGTATTAAAAAATTTCATATATGAGTCTATATGCTTTGATTTTTATTTTCTACCGGCGGGTTTCAGCCATTTTTTTTAGTAGGTTGATTATCTGCATTTAGCTTAATTCTATGTAAACCAATTATTAGACTTGAATAGTCATCCTTGTTTCCTAAAAAAATAGAGTATTGATTGAACCCTTTCAAATTTTCTTTTCCAAAAGTCTAAGATGTGTAGTTGCCATTTCTATATTTAATAAAAATACTGGTACCATCTGTAAGGGTATTTTTCCACCACCCGAAACCAATTAAATCCAAATCTTTATCATTGTCTGTATTTATAGGCACTAGTTTGTCAGGAATATTGATTAAGTTGTTAATTCCTAAAAGCAGCCTTTATTCCAAGTAAGCTGGGATGCTTAAATTATTGAGAGCTTTTGGATCATTTCACTTCGGTTTCAAATGGAAAGCAAATGGCCAACAAGGTATATCAATTGGCTATTGGCAAAGTGATGATGTACCTGAAGCTATACATTCAGAAGCAGATGTGCCTTTTTAGCCTGCCCTTAATGAGTTAGGACCGGGTCTAACATGGCAAACACTTGATCTCGCTCTGAAAGCACCAACAACAATGCTAAGTCGCCTTCTTGTAATTGACTTAGTATTTGTTTAGCCCCTGCTGCAGGACCCTCGGCTACAAGCAGTTGGTGTGTTTTAAGGCCATGCTTTATTGCTTGTTGATGAGTGAGACGTAAGGTTTCGCCCAGTTCGCGGCCCCGCAAAT
>Ga0209199_1005819_pt1 | contig 10640 bp, 9 predicted proteins | sample COGITO_mtgs_1105_7_FD_184805 | JGI IMG/M metagenome (GOLD analysis project Ga0209199, IMG submission 184805) | Pelagic marine microbial communities from North Sea - COGITO_mtgs_110523 (SPAdes) (version 2) | ecosystem: Environmental > Aquatic > Marine > Epipelagic ...
GTTCTCTATTTCGCTAGGGGTAATGTTTTTGCCACCCGCGGTGATGATGATGTCCTTGATGCGATCGATGACGTAGAGAAAACCGTCTTCGTCAATTCTTCCAACGTCCCCAGTATAGAGCCAGCCCTGTTTAAATGTTTCAGCTGTTTTCTTTGTCTGTTTCCAATAGCCCCGAATAACGCCGGGGCTTTTCAGCAGTACCTCACCGTCATCGGATAGCACCACTTCCGCATCCGGTGCGGCCTTGCCCACGCTGCCGATTTTTAACTTGCCGGGTTCGTTGGCGGTAATAATTCCCGTACATTCAGTTTGCCCGTACACCTCATACATCGGTTTTCCCAGCGACCAATACCAGTCGATAAGTTCGGGGGCGATCGGCGCTGCAGCGGTCGACAGCCATCTGGTTTCATCGATACCGAGCAATCGCCGAATATTCTTTAACACCAGTTGGTCGGCAGCAAATGCCACGGCGCGTAACCCTAACGGAACTGGCGCAGCGGCTTTCCGGTAAACAGCGGCAGCTGAACCTATCCTGATCGCCAGTTGATAAGCCCATCGGCCAAACGCGGTACCCTCTTTAAGCTTAATCAAAATAGTGCTGTATTGCTTTTCCCAGACCCTGGGAACCGCAAAATGTATGGACGGTGAGATTTCCTGCTGATCCTGTATAACGGTCTCTACATCTTCCACCAGGTTAATCACTGAGTTCGCTTCTATCGTTGCGAACGTATAAAACATTCGCCCGGCGACGTGGGCGAGCGGCAGAAATGCAACCTGTTCATCGCTGTCAAAAATCCCGCAGACCCGTTGCAGCGTGATCATCATGTAAAGCATATTGCGATGGCTGATCATTGCACCTTTTGGCGGCCCGGTGGTTCCCGAAGTGTAAGTCAGGGTTAAAAGGTCTTCTGCGTCAGCGGCATTAATTGAAGTGGTCCAGGCCCCCGGATGTGTTGCCTCATGGGCGATGCCTAGATCGAGCAGCGCCTCGAAACTGATACACATATCGTCTTCAAAGTTACGCAGGCCCTCCATGTCAAAGATGATGATTTTTTCTAGCGAGGGGGTGTTGTCTCGGACGTCGAGAATTTTGTCTAACTGTTCTTCATCCTCAGCGAAATAAAAGCGGGTACCACTATCATTCACCAGGTACGCGACCTGGTTTGACACATCAGTTGGGTAGATGCCGTTGGTAATGCCACCGGCGCAGACCACGCCTAAATCAGCGAACAACCATTCTTTGCAAACTTCTGCTGCAATCGAACAGACGTCTCCGGGTTTCAGTCCCAATGCCATTAGCCCCAGGCCGGCATATTTTGCATTTCTCCCATAGTCAGCCCAGGTGTATTCGTTCCAGATACCGTAATCCTTTTCTCGAATCACAAGGCGTTCTGGATTGGCGTTGACGCGGTGCCAGAACAGCGCGGGTATACTGCTGAAACCATCGATGGCAACCATCGGTGGATCCACACGGAGATCAACTGTGTGCGTGGCGGTCATCGCCAGGTCTTCCTTTGTTTCCAGCGCCTGCGGCCGCGAATACCTTCATCCTTCACTCCCAGGTAAAACTCCTGGATATCTGCGGCCTGGCTTAGTTTTTTGCAGCTATCTTCCATGACGATTCGGCCGACTTCCATGACGTAGCCGTAGTGCCCTATGTCAAGGGCCATTTTCGCATTCTGTTCCACCAGGAAAATAGTGACGTTTTGTTCCTTGTTTACCCTGACAATAATCTCTGCGATTTCGCCAACCAGTCTGGGTGACAAGCCCAGCGAAGGCTCGTCTAATAGCATTAGGGCGGGGCGAAGCATCAGTGCGCGGCCGATAGCGAGCATTTGCTGCTGGCCTCCAGACAGGAATGCAGCCTGTTGTTTTCGTTTCTCTGCCAGGATGGGGAAGTAGTCGTAAACAAGGTCTATATCGTCATCCACTTCATTGTCATTTCTTGTGTAGGCACCTATGGCCAGATTTTCCTGTACCGACAGAAAGGGGAAAACCTCCCGTCCTTCTGGCACATGAGCGATACCTAGTCGGGCGGTTTTATCCGGGTCTATACCCTGAATTTCTTTTCCCCTGAATAATATTTTGCCCTTCTGCGGCTCCATCGCGCCGCTGATCGTCTTCAGCACGGTGGTCTTACCCGCACCGTTGGCGCCCAGCAGAACGCTAATCTCGCCTTCCCGGACAGACATGCTGACCCCGCGAATAGCCATCACGGGCCCGTAGTAGGTTTCGATATTTGTCAGTTCAAGAATCGACACATTACTCTCCCAGGTAGGCTTTTAGGACTTCAGGGTGTTGCTGTATTTCCGCCGGTGAGCCGACTGCAACCAGTTTTCCGTCCGCCAGGGCCATCACTCGGGTAGACGTTCTGGAAACCAGGTTCATGTCGTGTTCCACCATAATAATGGTGGTGCCCAGTTCCTGGTTGATATCTTCAATTTGAAAAGACAGATCTTCGGTTTCCTCAGGGTTCAGGCCGGATGACGGTTCGTCAAGTAATAACAGGCTGGGTTTGATACAGAGTGCCCGTGCGACTTCGACCATCTTGCGCACGCCATAAGGCAGGTTTGCAATGACCTGATGGCGGTAGTGTTGAAGATCAAGAAGGTCGATAACGTCTTCCACATCTTTGCGGAAGCTCAATTCCTGCTGTCTGGCCGATGGCAGAAACAGGAACTCCTGCAAAAGGTTAGTGCGTCGGTGCACGTGCTGGCCAATCAGGAGATTTCGCAGCACCGTTTCCTGTTCGAAAAGTTCAGTGTTTTGGAAAGTTCGGGCGATGCCCAGTTCTGCGATTCGATGGGTGGGTACCTGACTGATGTCCTGCCCGTTGAAATGAATTGAACCGGCGCTTGTATCGTAGAGTCGACTGATCAGATTAAATAAAGTTGTTTTACCCGCCCCGTTGGGGCCAATAATGCTGAAAACCTCGCCTTTGTTAACGCTGAAACTGACATCGTCCACGGCATGGACGCCACCAAACGCAAGGGAAAGATTGTTAGCGGTAAGCAGACTCATTTGAGTCGCTCCGTCCTTAGGTAGCTGCGCTGACGCTTATGGGTTGCCTTCCGGTACAGCGGAAATTCCTCAAAATAGTTGCGGATTTTTAGCCAGCGACCATAAATGCCCTGAGGCTCGTAAATCAGCACAAGCACCAGGATAAGCCCGAATATCCCCGGTTCCAGCCCTGGGATCTGAGCCAGAACGGGTGGCAATGTATCTCTTAGTAATGCCAGGGCCTGTGGCAGTAGGCCGATAAACAGGGCGCCGTAGATGACGCCGTGAAGTGATCCAAGGCCGCCAACGACCACCATCAATAGCAGCTGGATCGAGGTCAGCAGCGTAAAGCTGTCCGGGGCCAGATAGCCTATTTTGTGCGCCAGAAGGCTGCCTGCCAGCCCTGTAAACCCTGCACTGATACCGAATGCCAGGGTCTTCGTGTAGGCGAGGTGAATTCCCATGCTTTGTGCCGATATTTCAGAGTCGCGAATAGCGGTCATCGCTCTGCCTGTTGAAGTGCGCAGCAGGTTCATTGCCAGAAACAGACAGCACGTTAAAACAAAAAGGCAAAGGAAGTAGAAAGCAATACTGTCGTCCAGTGAAAGCGAACCAATCGAAGGAAGTTCCACCGCCATGCCGCGAAAACCGCCAGTCACTGACACCCAGTGGCTGAGCACCTGTTCAACGATGATCGCGAATGCCAGGGTCGCCACGGCAAGATAGATTCCGGTCATTCTTAACGCGGGAATGCCGATGATTGCGCCAACCAGACTAGACAAAAGCGTGGCGCAAATGAGGGAAACGGGGAATGGCCAGCCTTGTGCCAGCAGATAGGCGTGGGTGTAGGCACCAATCGCAAGGAAGGCAGCGTGTCCAAGGCTAACCAGCCCCGTGTAGCCGGTCAGCAGCATTAAACCGATACCGGCAATGGCGTAGATAAAGACCAACGACAGTTCGCCTAGATAGAACTCAGATAACACCAGAGGAAACAACAGGAGTGCCACCCCGAGTGCCCCGTACCAGAACAGTTGTCCCCGGTGTTTGAAGAGTTGGATGTCTTGGTTGTAGTGGGTTTTTTTGATGAATCTCATGTCAGCGCTAGACCTTTTTCCGCTGCATGCTGGCAAAAATACCCTGCGGTCGAATTAACAGCATGGCTAACAGGATAATGTAGGCGCTGACATCGGAAAACCCCGGTGGCAGGTAGAGCCCAGCGAACTGCTCGACGATGCCGATGATCAACCCGCCAAGTATGGCGCCTGGCAGGCTGCCAAACCCACCGACAATGGCTGCCGCAAAAGCTTTGATACCGACAAACCCCATTAGCGGATCAATTAGAGATACCGGTGCTACAAGAATACCGGCGACCGCGGAAATTGACGCAGAAATGGCCCACACCATTGAATAGACTCGCTTCACTGGTATACCGACATAAAACGCGGCTAGCTGGTTTTGTGACGCCGCCTGCATGGCTAAACCAAGTCGCGTAAACCGGAAAAAGAGGTAAAGCAGCAGACAAAGCGCCGCCGTGCCAACAATAATGACCAGGTTTTCATAACCAATGATCAAACCGTTTAGATCAATAACACCGCCAGCGTAAGGGGTACTAATGGATCGTGGCTCGTTGCCCCAGATCGCACCGGCAACGGCCCGCAGGATAAAGCCAAGCCCGATAGTCAACATGAGTACCGAGAAGTGTGGCTCACCGATCATTGGTCTAAGCAGCAGCCGTTCGGTCAGTGCGCCAATAATAGCCATGGTGAAAATTGTGGCGGGAAATGCCAGGTAAAAAGGCATTTCAAACACATTGATGTAGCTGTAGGCGAAGAATGCGCCAAGCATCATCAGGTCACCCTGCGCGAAATTGACCATTTCGGTTGCTTTATAGATCAGAACAAAGCCAAGGGCGATCAACCCATAGACACATCCTTGAGAGATCCCGCTGACCAATAACTGTAGTACTTCCAAGAAATGAAAACCCCTACGTAAAGCGAATTGCAAACTATCACAGCTGTGCTTAAAACTTAAACTTTAGACGGTGTGGGTGTTCGGTTTCTATGCAAGTGGATCGCTGCGGTGATCGCAGCCATTTTTCTGGCGCCAGCTGGATCAGTCGGCCGCGCAACAACGGCGACTGTTTTTTTGGGAGCAACCAGCCACGACATCAGCATCGTCATCAGGACCAGCAGCGTCAGGAAGACGAACACACTCCCCATGCCGTAGAGCGCAAGGTTGAGTCCCTCGGAAACCAGTGGTGGCATTTGTCTTTCCCGAATAGCAGTAAGTCGCGTGATTATCTCATAAACCTCATTTTCCGGACAATTTTCTGGACAATTTCCCAAATAAGTTGTCTGGAGGTAAGATTTTTTGAAGGTTTTTCAACGACCTCTGGAGATCCAGCAATGTTCTCACTATACTGCGCCCCTGCTGCGCGCTGGTAGCTCAGTTGGATAGAGCATCTGGCTACGAACCAGAGGGTCGGGGGTTCGACTCCCTCCCAGCGCACCATTTACATTTCCCGGAGAGGTGGCCGAGTGGCCGAAGGCGCTCCCCTGCTAAGGGAGTATGGGTTAAAAGCTCATCGAGGGTTCGAATCCCTCCCTCTCCGCCATAAATTTAAGTGGCTCCACCCACGGGCTCTACCCACTTAATGGGGAATGGGCAATCCTAAACACGATTGATTATTCCATTCCAGCCGCCGTGAGTTAACACCCTTAGCCTGTAGTTTTCAAAGTTTCTAAATCCCAAAACCCGTCGACTCATGATTTCCATCTTTGTATGGAACCCCTCAGTCATGCCATTGCTCTTTTTAAAGCGCCACATGGCGACAATTGGCTCAAGGCACAAGGTGAGCGTGTTCGCCAAGTTATGCGGCGGACTCGCGCTCAGTTGTTCTGTCAACGCCCGTAATTTGGGTGACGCACGTTTTGCTCGCTTGCGCGTTAAGGTTTTGAGCAGCAAAAAATGGTTTAGTTGCTGCTTCGCCTCATACATGACTTTAAGGACAGGGAAGTCATCCAGATAAACCATAAGGTTGTCGCGCTGCTCACTCGATAGACGCCATTCGTGTCGGCGCATCAAACTCAAAAAACCACGGTTTCTTCGCACCTCTGGATCGTGCTGCTGCCAGGCGTTGAAAAAGTGCTGGTTCACGCGTCGAATCACATGGAAGCGATCCGCCACGATCGTCGCGTTCGGGAAGGTACCTGACAGGTTAAAAATTCGGATGGGTCAATGGCGGACCCAAATACTCACCTAATGTGCCGTTACCATATCCCATATCGCGAAGGACCTCATTCGGCATAGCTTGAAGAGCTTTCTGCAAAGGGAGTGCCTAGGTAGAATTAGATGGAATCCAGAGGAACCCCAGTTGGACGGAATCGACTGAACAAGCATCGTTCGCCAACCCGAAACGATCGCTCGAGGAAGAATTGTCGGTGTAGCAGGGTCCGAGCAGCATGGCCGGTGCGGTCAGGCATAGAAAATGCTGGCCAATCTTGGTAATGAACCGCTCCGTGTGTTAAATAATGCCTTCGCCGCCACAAATGGTGAACTCATGAGCTTACAAAGCTCGAAGACATAGAATTCAAGACATAGAATTCAAGACAATCGCCCTTACCCGGGGCGACAGGAAAGGCTTTTACCATGAGCGTTAAAACCCCGCTTGGCATTACCGAAGTCGTACTGCGTGATGCCCACCAATCGCTGTTCGCAACCCGAATGCGAATCGATGACATGCTGCCCATTGCCGAAAAACTCGATGAGATTGGATTCTGGTCTATAGAGAGCTGGGGTGGCGCAACCTTCGATGCTTGCATTCGATTCCTTGGCGAAGACCCCTGGGATCGAATCCGACAATTAAAAAAGGCAATGCCTAAAACCCCCCAACAGATGCTATTTCGCGGCCAGAATATTCTTGGGTACCGTCATTATGCCGACGACATTGTCGACAAATTTGTTGAACGTGCTGCAGTAAACGGCGTAGATGTTTTCCGCATTTTTGACGCGATGAACGATCCACGAAACCTTGAAAGGGCAGTTGCTGCGGTAAGAAAGCAAGGCCGACACGCCCAGGGAACGCTGTCTTATACGGTGAGCCCCGTGCATAACATTGATACCTGGGTCCAGATGGGCGCGCGGCTTTGTGAGATGGGCGCGGACTCGATTGCGATCAAGGACATGGCAGGGTTACTGACCCCTTACACCGCGTATGAGTTGGTGAGTCGGCTAAAAAAAGTCGTAGACGTCCCCATTCATATGCATTGCCACGCGACCACAGGCCTGTCTTCCGCGACCTACCTGAAAGCCATCGAAGCAGGGGTCGATAACGTCGACACAGCGATTTCCTCAATGAGCATGACCTATGGTCATTCACCCACAGAGGCAGTGGTTGCGATGCTGGCGGAGACCGAGCGGGACACGGGTCTTGATATTCGAAAACTGCAGGAAATCGCGACCTACTTCAGGGAAGTCCGCAAGAAGTATGCCCGGTTTGAAGGCGCCCTCAGGGGAACCGATTCAAGGATTCTTGTTGCTCAGGTGCCGGGTGGCATGCTCACCAATCTTGAACACCAATTACGGGAACAGAACGCAACCGACCGGCTTGATGAAGTACTGGAAGAGATCCCGCGGGTGCGCGAGGACCTGGGGTTTATTCCCCTCGTGACGCCTACCTCGCAGATTGTTGGCACGCAGTCGGTGATGAACGTCCTGCTTGGGGAACGCTACAAGAATATAGCGGTAGAGACACAGGGCGTGCTGAAGGGTGAATATGGGTCGACACCGGCGCCGGTGAATAGTGAATTACAGGCCCGGGTGCTGGGTGGCGATGCGCCAATCACCTGCAGACCCGCAGATAATTTGGAACCGGAGTTCGACCGCCTGAAGCAGGAACTGCTGTCGAAAGAAGCTCAGGAAGGTCTGCAATTTGGTGAGAATATCGACGACGATGTGCTTACTTATGCGTTGTTCCCCCAAGTTGGGTTGAAGTTTCTGGCGAACAGAACAAATCCTTCAGCATTTGAACCTGGCCCGGAAATCGAGCGCGCAGCGCCATCCGTGCCAGCAAGTAATGCCGGGTCTGCCGTCTATACGGTAGAGGTTTCCGGCGAACAGTTCGTCGTGAAGGTGACAGAGGGCGGTGATATTGAATCTGCGACGCCGGTTGCCGTAAGTCTAGCGCCCGTGCCTGCAGGGGTCGGCGTCACCGCGCCGCTTGCCGGCAATATATTCAAGATTGTCGTGCAACCGGGCGATGTTGTTGCCAGTGGTGACGTTGTACTGGTACTGGAAGCAATGAAGATGGAAACGGAAATCCGCGCGGCCAGTGGCGGCACTGTCAGCCAGGTGCTCGTTCGTGAAGGCGATGCGGTAGACGCTGGCCATACCCTGATTACGCTGGGGTAGTTGATGGAACAGCTCATAGAACTTTGGCAGGGCACGGGGATCGCGCAGCTATCAATGGATCAGGGCGTAATGCTCCTGGTTGGTTTGGGTCTTCTTTATCTCGCGATCGCGAAACGCTTCGAACCTTTGTTGCTGGTGCCCATTGGTTTCGGTGGAATCCTCGCCAACATCCCCGGTGTTGATATCGCAGTAGGGGACGGTGTTCTCCATCAGTTCTATGCCATGGGTATCGAGACGGGGGTCTTTCCGCTGGTCATTTTCATGGGCGTGGGGGCAATGACCGACTTTGGTCCGCTGCTGGCTAATCCCAAAACCCTTTTCCTGGGCGCCGCGGCTCAGTTCGGGATATTCGCCACATTGCTCGGCGCGCTGGGTTTGTCTTCGCTTGGGATTTTTGATTTTAGTTTGGCTGAAGCCTCAGCGATCGGCATTATTGGTGGGGCAGATGGCCCGACCGCGATTTATGTGGCGGGACAACTCGCGCCTCATTTATTGGGCGCCATTGCAGTGTCTGCCTATTCCTATATGGCGCTGGTGCCTATTATTCAGCCCCCGATCATGAGGTTGCTGACGACCGAGTCTGAAAGAAAGATCGAAATGACCCAGTTGAGAGTGGTGTCCGATCGAGAAAAGATATTCTTTCCGCTGATGCTGCTGGTACTTGTCGCATTGATGGTGCCGAGTGCTGCCCCACTCTTGGGGATGTTTTGCTTCGGTAATCTGATGCGAGAGTGCGGGGTGGTAGACCGGCTAAGTGAGACAACCCAAAACACGCTGATCAACATCACCACCATTTTTCTTGGGCTTGCCGTTGGGTCAAAGCTACAAGCGGATCAGTTCCTGGTGCTGGAGACACTCGGTATTCTGTCCCTTGGCATGGTCGCATTTGCCATTGGCACGGCTGCCGGTGTTTTGATGGCGAAGCTGATGAACCTGTTATCAAAGCAAAAAATTAACCCGCTTATCGGTGCTGCCGGCGTTTCAGCCGTACCAATGGCGGCAAGGGTCGTCAGCAAGGTAGGCCTGGAAGCCAACCCGCATAACTTCTTGTTAATGCATGCAATGGGCCCGAATGTTGCCGGTGTCATCGGTTCAGCGGTTGCCGCGGGAATACTGATTCACTTCGCTTCTTGAGGGCGAAAAGCAGGCCGTTTCTGGTCTGCGAGTGTGTAATGTTGCCACGATTGGTCTACCGGGGACTCAAAACCCAGTTCAACCGCTGCAAGCTGTATTCCCTGCATATCTTTGGAACCATACTGACGGTCACCAACGACAGGGTGATCGATACTGGCCAGATGTTGTCGGATCTGGTGTTTCCGACCCGTTTCAATGCGCACTTCAATCAGACTGGTGTCTGCATCAAAGTTGATCGGTTTTACGGTTGATGACGCGATCTTATTGTCGATCGGCGTATTAATGACTCGTTCGTCCGCTAACTTTCCGTGAACAATGGCGTGATAGATCTTGGTTGTTTTTCGGTCCTGAAATTGCCCGGACAGATGAGTCGCCGCGCTTTTTGAATGGGCCAGTACCATTAGCCCCCAGACGTAGCGGTCTAACCGGTGCACCAAAAATGTGGGCCTGTCCAATTGCTGTTCAACTACCCGGTTGATGGAACAATGATCCCCGAAGCGACTGCCGCCGGACATCAGGCCAACGGGTTTTTCCCAGACCGAAAAAGCCGACTGGTCGTCGACAAGAATGGGGCTGGCCGGCACTGTCTCCATGACTTCTGGCGAGTAGTAGATAGAGACCAGGTCGCCAGGAGCCAGTTTTGCCTTCGCCCGTCGCAGTCGCTTGCGGCTGCTCCCTGACGTTAGCCATACCGCACCGCGGGTCATGGTTGTTTTGATCTTTGACTTTGATAGACCGGTTTCTGCCGCAAGAAACTCAGTGGCGTAGGTCTCGGTTAAAACCGCAAGGTCTGTCAGTTCAATCATCATGGTAAAAGTGTTTTGCTTGAGCCTGTTTACATTAACGTGGATGTTACTGGCTGATGGCGATGGTTCATAGACAAGTTCCCGGTGTATCGGTATCTTCAAGTGTGCCATCAAATTTGGAGTGCGTATGGAAAAGCTGGCTGAAGGCTATGGCCTGGTAGAGGGCCCAATATGGCTGCCGGGGCAGGGGCTACTTTATAGCGACGTGTTAAATGGTGGCGTGTTTTGCGTTGATCGCCAAGGCAACGTCACGACAGTGTTCGCTTATCGTAAAGGCATTGGAGGAATGTC
>Ga0209199_1005824_pt1 | contig 10634 bp, 9 predicted proteins | sample COGITO_mtgs_1105_7_FD_184805 | JGI IMG/M metagenome (GOLD analysis project Ga0209199, IMG submission 184805) | Pelagic marine microbial communities from North Sea - COGITO_mtgs_110523 (SPAdes) (version 2) | ecosystem: Environmental > Aquatic > Marine > Epipelagic ...
GCTTCTTCAAGCCCTTCTTCCCCGCCATAACCAACCTCAAGATGTCCACTTCTATAGTGGACACTATCACCCACTCCATCACCCAGGCAGGGCAGTCACACCGGACGGATACGCCCAATCAGCAAGAGCCGGGCATCTTCTGAACCGAGCGTGCTTTACGGGAAACGGGTTTCGTTGCATCTGATGATTCAGCCGGGTGTGGCTCAGACTGTCGTCGGAGACCCTATGATGACGGACCAGGGGCTGCTCTCTCGGGTACTAATCGCATGGCCCGACAGCAACATTGGATCGCGTCAAATCAGCAAAGATCCATCTCGCATTGCTGCGGAAATCAAGGCGAAAGCCATGTTGGTTGCATTCGACGAGCGCATTACCGAGCTCTTAAATGTTGAATTGCCAATTCACCCAAAGACGAGGGCGGATCTTGAACCCCGGATTTTGAACTTATCCGATCAGGCGCGCGCAAAACTTGAAGAATTTTTCAATCGCGTGGAAAGCGCCTTAAACAAGGGTGAGGTATTTGAATACATGAAGGGCTTTGCGTCAAAAGCCGCTGAAATGGCTGCGAGGATCGCTGGTGTGCAGACGCTTTATGCTGACGAACTTGCGACCGAGATTTCCGAAGGGATGATGTCAAACGGGATCGCTATGATGGAATGGTATCTCTCAGAGAAGCTGCGTGTCTCGGACACGGGCCGCCCAAATGAAGAACTTTGTGCGGCGGAAGAATTGCGACAGTGGCTGGTTAATAGACGGGCTGAGGAGTTCATCGACAAGCGAACCATGATGAAAAATGGCCCCGGTCATTTGCGTGATGGGAACACATTGGACTCCTGCATCAAAAAACTCACTGAGCACGGTTGGCTGGTACGCGGGACTGGACGGCAGTTCATCAATGGGGCCAATAGTAAAACGTTTTGGCGTGTTGTACGTCCAAGGACAGCGGCATGACCTCAGCCGGAATTGCAAGCATCCGTGCGTGCTTTGAAAACGCGGAAGAAATCTTCCTGGATGCTGATTTTGGGCATCGCGGCGGGGGTCTGCAAAGATCCTCGCCAGCATCTTTGCCGCAAATGTCGCAGTTGCCGCAGCCTAAAGTGTCTGCATGCAGAGCTATTGAAGAACAGGAAGATGAGTTTGAAGAGCGGGCGGCCATAATCGAATACGAGGGAGGCTTGCCGCGCCCGCTGGCAGAGTTTTTTGCGAGACGGGGCAGGGGGATATGAGAGCTCGTTTGAACGCGATGGGGACACGTTATGTTACGCAGAGCCGCAACAGCATTTGCAATGGATTTGTTGCTCTCGGCCCAAAGCCGACCTCCAGCCACCCTTGGCAATGCTGCGGTGCGGCCCGTCAGAGCCGCCATTCGCTGCGGCTGCAAGATTTGATGGTGGGTGTACTTACAGTTCGCGGACAAACCGGCCTTATGCAGATGCAGCCATTGCTCACGCAACATTTACTCGCAGCCGCGGCGAGGGATATTTGGCAGCGCAGCATTTGTCACCAAAGCAGCCGTTCAAACCGATCAAGTGCGCGGGATCTCAAACTGACCATTCGCTGCACTGTGCATTCGAGTGTCGGCAAAATAAAATTGGTTTCTGTCCAAGAGTATCGAGGGACCAAAGGTCATCACGATACGCCAAAATGAGGTTTACAGGTGCCACGTTCAATTAACGCGATTTCGCATCCAACTCTTTGCTTTTCCGTCAAATCACCCGTTATAGACCGGCTGAGGTAGTTCCCGGCCAAACGCCCGATTTCCCGAGCAGGCAAGCGGACAGTTGTCAGAGCTGGTTCCACTTCGCTTGACCCTTTGAAATCCCCGATCCCGACGACTGACAGGTCTTCAGGAATGTTCATGTTACAGGCCCGAGCGGCATATAGCACACCCATCGCCAGAACATCATTGCCACATAATATTCCGCTTGGCCTTTGTGGAACTCGCAATAGGCGCAGGGCAGCAGATTTTGCGTCTGCAATACTATAGGTGCTCTCAACATCCCAATCAGGATTAATGTTGATACCCGCATCAAGTAGGATGTTTTGTACTCCGCTGCGCCTGTCGCGCGCGCGATCATTGTCTTTGGTCGGAGGGAAGAGCAGGCCAATATCCCTATGTCCAAGGCCGACAAGATGTTGTGCGGCCAGTGTCCCCGCTTTTTTATTGTCAGCACCAATACAAGAAAGCCGAGAGGTCTCGCTGTAATTCCACATTGTCACAGCCGGAATGTTCTGGCGTTCAATAAGTTCGTAGGTCTCTTCTGAATGGTCTTCCCCTATCAAAGCCAATCCATCGACGCGGTGTTCAAGGAACTTGCGCAAGGCCGCGTATTCCCGTTCCAGATCGTAGCCATGTGAAGCGATCATAATGGTAAAGCCGTGCGCGTCGACGCTGTCCGAGAAGGCTTGAATCACTTCAGCAAAAATTGTGTGGTCGATCGTCGGGACGACCAAACCAATCGTACCACTGCGGATACCGTGCATGGTTTGAGCGGCACGATTGCGAATATATCCCAGCTTACGCACCGCTGTATCGATCTTTTTACGAGTCGCGGGATTGACCAGTTCAGGATGATTGAACGAACGCGAGACTGTTGAGATTGAAACTTTTGCCCTTCTTGCGACAGTAAAAATATCAACTTTACTCTTATCTTTATCAGACATTTACGCGCCAATTCATGAAGCTTTATGAAAACATTTGCATTACTATTTTCATCACTTAACCTCAAAGGTCAACATAAGGTGACTTGGGGCGCAGCTGTATGGAATTTATCTATTACTTTGGGGATGTGTTCACACCGATCAACTTTGGTTTACTGTTGCTCGGCACGATTGGTGGATTGATCCTTGGTGCGACCCCGGGGCTATCGCCGACGATGGCTGTCGCTTTATTGATCCCCTTCACCTTCCAGCTTGAGGCGGCCCAAGGTTTGATCCTGTTGGGTGCGGCTTATACGTCAACTGTCGCAGGCGGTGCGGTTTCGGCGATCCTACTTAAGATTCCGGGGGCACCTGCCAACATCGCAACCACACTGGATGGCCACGCGATGGCCCTTAAAGGTGAAGGAGCAAAGGCGCTGCAGCTGTCGTTCCTATCCTCGGCTGTTGGTGGCGTTTTTGGGGTGCTCTTGCTGATTTTTCTGACGCCTGTCTTGGCGCAATGGGCGCTTGCTTTCGGTCCGAGCCATTTGTTCTGGCTTGCGATCCTCGGCGTGACAGTGATCGGTTCGCTCGACTCTGCCTCGGTTGTCAAAGGGTTGCTGTCAGGCTGTATAGGTCTTTGGCTCGCGACGATCGGTTTTGATGACATCATGGGCGCGCAGCGGTTTATCTTCCATCCGTCTTTGGGCGGCGGTATTAATATCATCGCGGCCTTGATCGGGTTGTTTGCGATACCTCAGGTGATCACCATGTTCGCCAAGGGCCGTAAAAACGATGGCACTGAGGCAATCCAAGTGCAAAAGCATCCAATCAAAAGCGCGGTTTCTGAACTGTTTCGTTATAAGCGCGCGATGGGCATTGGCACGATTACTGGTTCAATCATTGGGCTGATCCCCGGTGTTGGCGGTCAGATTGCAGGCCTTGTGGCCTACGATCAATCCAAGAAATTCAGCCCGGACAAAGACAAATTTGGAACAGGCCATCCTGAGGGATTGATCGCCGCTGAATCTGCAAACAACGCGATGGTTGGACCATCCTTGGTGCCCCTACTCACGCTCTCAATTCCGGGCTCGCCCACGGCGGCAGTTCTGCTTGGCGGGCTATTGATCCACGGTATTTTCCCGGGCACTGACCTCTTTGATAATCACCCTGACGTGGCGTGGACATTCATCAACTCCATGCTGATCGGCCAAATCCTGATGTGTATCTTCGGGCTCTATGTGGCTGGAATGGCGGCACGGGTTGCACAAGTGCCGCAGTCAATGATGGCAGCGATCGTTCTGGGCCTTGCTGTGTTCGGCAGCTACTCGGTCCAGTCCAGTATGGGGGATGTCTATGTCATGGCCTCCCTTGGAGTGATGATGTATTTTCTTGAACGGTTTGGCTTTTCTGCTGCCCCCTTGGTGCTTGGTCTGATCCTTGGGCCAATAGCAGAATCCAACTTCATCCAAGGCAGCATGATCGCCAATGCAACTGACGGCTTGGCACCCTATTTCTTAACCGGTCCGTTAAACCTATTCCTTATCGCGGTTGTGGTCCTTTCGGTACTCTACTCGGGATATATGGAACTGCGCACGCGGCGCTATACGTCGAAAGAGGAGATCATGGGATGAGCAACGTCACATTGCCGCGTTTTCAACATATCATCGGGTCCGGTATTGTCGCCGCTGTTGGCGCATCGGTCTGCTACATCAGCTATACGCAGCAGCCTTCGGAGGCATTCCTGTTTCCACGCCTCATCGCGACTGTGTTTGTGGTTCTGGCGCTTTGGACATTCGTAAAAGCCTGTCTTGGCTGGACCAAAGTCGGCAACGGCATATCCTTGACCCAGTTCAAAAACCTTGCACCCGGCCTGATCATCGCTCTGATCTATATCTTCTGGGCGGCCAAGGGTTTGGGGTTTTATACGGCCACATCAATCGCATTCTTTATTCTGCTCAGCCTGTATGATCCGGCCCCCCACGGGGTGCTGAAATCATGGGTTAAGCGCGTCATCACAACGGCTTGCTTCATGGCCGTTATGTACGGTCTCTTCGCACTATTACTCAAAGTTTACACACCGCGAGAGATATTTTTCTGAACCGCACAAGCGGCAGGATCCACTTATGGGAGGAACGACAATGAAAAATCTACTAGCAGGGGCAGCGATTGCCCTCATGGGTCTGACCCAGACAGCAACAGCTGACGGTCATGCCAACTATCCAGAGCGGCCCATCATGATGATGGTCAGCTACGGTGCCGGTGGTGCCACTGATTTTCAGGCACGCATCGTGACTATGACATCTGGCAACGAGGATGCCTTGGGTATGCCCATCGCAATTCTGAACAAACCGGGTGCCGGTGGGCGTGTCGGCTGGAACTGGCTTGCAGGCCAAGCCGAGGCTGACGGCTATACACTGGGGGCGTACAACGTCCCTCACTTCATCGCGCAGTCGATTAAGGGCGGCGTCGAGTATAGCGCCGCATCTTTTGAGCCGATTGCAAACTGGGGTGCTGACCCAGCTGTTCTGGTTGTTGGCAAAGACAGTGAGTTCAACACACTTCAGGACGTCGTGGATTTTGCCAAGGCGAACCCCGGCAAGCTTACGACATCGGGTGCTGGTCTGTTTGTAGGCCACCACATCGCAGCACTCCAGATGGAGAAAGCGGGCGACATGAAGATGGCCTATATCCCCACCAAAGGCGGCGGTGCCGCTGCAATGAAAGCAGTCATTGCGGGTGACGTTATGGCGGGCATCAACAACCTGTCCGACGCATTCCGTGCAGCACAGGCAGGTAACGTCAAAATCCTCGCTGTAGCTGATCTGGAACGGAACGAGTTCTTGCCTGACGTGCCAACAATGATGGAAAGCGGTCTGGCCGTGGACAATGCATCCGTGAACTTTCGCGGTGTAATGGTGCCAAAGGGTACGCCACAGGGCATCATCGACAAGCTGGCAGCGACTGTGCCGACCATGTTCGAGAACAGCCGCGTTGCGGGCAAGATGAAAGCTGGCGGATCGCCAATGCATGTGATGAACCGCGACGAAGTCCTTGCGATGTGGGCAGCGCGTGAAGAAACCTTGAAAGAGCTTCTCGCAGGTCTCTGATATCTCGCAAATAAACTTGATCTCTACCCGTGACATCGGGTGGAGATCATCCCTAAATCAATAGGATACCGACCAACATGACTGTTCTTGATGATATCGCCGAAGTAGAAGCCACCGTTGCAAGTGCGCGTGCCGCACAGTTGCGTTTTGAGGCCCACGGCTCCCAAATCAAGTACGATCGTGCTGCTCAGGCTGCTGCTTGGGCGATTATGGAACCTAGTCGGAATACTCACCTTGCTGAGTTAGCGGTGCAGACAACTGGCCTCGGCAATGTTCCCGATAAGATCACCAAAAACCACCGCAAAACCCTGGGTCTGATGCGCGATATAGCAACCGCTAAAACATACGGCATTATCAGCGAAGACGCCGAGACCGGGATCACGCAGATCGCGCGCCCCATCGGCGTGATCGGTGCTGTAGTGCCCTCGACCAACCCTGCTGCAACGCCTGCAAACAACATCATCAACGCGCTCAAATGCGGCAATGCAATCGTGTTGTCGCCTTCACCCAAAGGCGTTCCGGCCTGTGAAGTCCTGATCAGCTATATCCATGCAGAATTCGACAAGATCGGTGAGGACCGTGATCTGGTGCAGATGGTCCGTGGCAAGGGCAGCAAAGAGAAAACCCAACGCCTGCTTGAGATCAGCGACCTGATCGTCGTCACCGGATCCCAAAACAACGTCAAACGGGCCTATACCTCCGGCACACCTGCCTTGGCCGTGGGGGCAGGCAACGTGACGGTCATTGTGGACGAGACCTGTGATCTGGATGATGCCGCCCAGAAGATTACCGCATCCAAAACATTCGATAATGCAACGTCCTGCTCGTCCGAGAACTCGATCGTTGTAGTTGACGCCGTCTACGATGATTTCATCGTGGCACTTGCAAAGGCGGGCGGTGCGCGGATCACAGATGAGGCCGCAATTGTCGCCAAGCTGTGGCCCGACGGGCATCTGAACCGCTCCGTCATTGCACAAGACGCCGACAAAATGTTGCAAGCGCTGGAAATGGAGGGCACGGTACCTTCCGACACCAAGTTCCTTGCCGTCGAGACAACGGGGATAGGGCCAGATCATCCATTGTCGGGTGAGAAGCTGTCGCGTGTTGCAGCACTTTACCGCGCAGCTGACTTCGACGCAGCCGTAAATGTCACCCAGCGCATCATGGCGTTTCAAGGGGCCGGTCACTCTGTTGGCATCCATACGGCAAATGCGGACCGCCCCTTAGAGATCGGCACGCGTATTCCTACCTGCCGTGTCATCGTTAATCAGGCCCACACCTTTGCCACAGGTGGATCATTCACCAATGGCATGCCGTTCTCCCTTTCGATGGGATGCGGATCATGGGGCGGTAATTCGATTGATGATAACGTGCATTGGAAACACTTCATGCAGACCGTCAAAATCATTCGCGAAATCCCCGCACGCGAGCCAAAGGTTGAGGACATCTTTTCCGACTATTGGAAAGCTGCTGGTCAATGAACTTCTCATATGAGACGCCACCTCTAGGCACGGTGCGCGACTGGCTTGATTTCCGCGCAAAAGACGGCGGGACTGCGTTTTTCTTCACCGATGGAGGTGCGCCACTCACTTGGAATGATCTGCGCACCGGTGCCATCGAGATCGCGCAGGCCCTTACCACGCATGGCATAGCCAAGGGCGAAAGCGTCGCAATCCTTCAGCCGAATGGTCGCGAAGGTGTTCTGGCTTTTTACGGCGCGGTCTATGGCGGGTTTCGTGCGACGATGGTCAACTTGGCCGCGGGACGCGATGCGATTGCCTACGCGCTTGAGCATTCCGAGGCGCGCATTGCCTTGGTGCATGACAGCGTCAACGAGATGTATCAGAATGCCCGACCGGACCGGTTGCAACGCCTCACGTCCGTTCAGAGCGAGAAAATACCGCTCCACCAGATCAACGCCGCTGATCACGCTCTACTCATGTACACCTCTGGAACAACTGGTCGGCCAAAGGGTGTCGTACATACACATTCGAGCCTTTTGGCGGGGGGCTGGACACCTGCAATCGCACACCACTTAACTGATCGGGACCGGGCGCTTTGTGTTCTGCCCATCTGTCATATTAACGGCTTGTGTGTCTCGGTCATGGGGGCATTGGTGTCAGGCGGTACCGTTGTGATGGCGCAAAAATTCTCCGCCAGCCAGTTTTGGAACCAAATCAGCGCTCATGAGGTGTCATGGTTCTCGGTTGTTCCGACCATCATTTCACACTTGTTGCACAGTGACAAAAACCCCGATGCAAAGAGCAAAGCACGCCTGCGGTTTGGACGCTCGGCATCATCACCCTTATCCCCCGATGTTCAAACGGCCTTCGAGACGCGCTTTGATATGCCTATCATAGAGACGATGGGCTTGACCGAAACAGCAGCCCAAATCTTGTCCAATCCTCTACCTCCTGGAACCCGCAAGATAGGCTCGCCCGGAATTGCCTTTGGAAACGAAGTGACAATCCTCGCATCTGACCTGAGCGAATGTGCGGTCAATGTTGAGGGTGAAATCGCCGTTCGTGGGCCGAATGTGATGTTGGAATATCTCAGAAATCCAGACGCCACGAAATCGACGTTTCATGGTGACTGGCTGCTTACCGGTGATTTGGGACGCAAGGATGCTGATGGATACCTGTTCGTGACAGGACGCCTCAAAGAGCTGATCATCAAAGGCGGTGAGAATATCGCTCCTCGCGAGATTGACGAAGCGCTTTATTCCCACAGTGACGTGGTTGAGGCTGCAGCCTTTTCCCGCCCTTGCAAAACATATGGTGAGCGCATTGAGGCAGCAGTAAGCGTCTGTGAAGGATCGACCCTGACAGAACCGGACCTGATCTCGATCTGCATCGAAAAACTCGGAAAGTTCAAATCGCCTGACACCGTGCATTTTCTAAGTGAACTGCCCAAGGGGCCTTCGGGTAAGATCCAGCGGCTCAAACTGCAAGAAACTCTATAAAGTTCACGATATGACAACCGCAGAAAAACCGACTAAACATCAGCCCAACACAAGTGCAGCCCCAATGAGCCGCGATTGGCATTGGCACCCCGACCTACCGGTCAAATATGCACCCTATTGGCTGTGGCCCGCCAAGCCCGTCGTCGTTGCAAAATGGATCTGGCAGAACTGGCTGCAATTCTCGGATCGCTCAATCTTTCTGGCGCTGGCCTTTCTAGTGGCGTTCTGGCTGCAACCAGTGGGGCCAGAACAGGCGGGTTTTGCCTTTGGCTGGATGGCGTGGGTGTTCATTCGCAACTGGCTGCTTCTTTTGATTGTCGCGGGCGGGCTGCACTATTGGTTCTATGGCGTCGACGGTCAGGGTAAGCTGCTGAAATATGACCCGCGCCCTTACTTTAAACGCAAGAATGCCCTGTTCAAGTTCGGCTACCAGACATGGGATAATGTCTATCATTCCATGATGTTCGGCGCGACGTTCCTGTCTGTGTTGGAATGCTTCTTGCGGTGGTCTTATGCTAGCGGATTGATCAATAGCTTGTCGTTCAGCGCCCATCCCGTCTGGTTCATCGCACTGTTTCCGGGCCTTGCGCTCTGGCAGAGCTTTCACTTTTATGTGGTGCACCTCGCCTTGCACCAGCCCGCGATCTACAAGCATGTGCACGCGGTGCATCACCGCAACGTCAACACCGGTCCTTGGTCCGGCATGTCGATGCACCCAATTGAGGTGTTCGGCTATCTGAGTGCGATCCTCATCGTGCTGGTGCTGCCCAGCCATCCCGTGCACATGCTATTTCTGGGCTACTGGTTAATGCTAGGCGCTGCGTCCTCGCATTCGGGATATGAAGCGATTTGGGCACGGGACCGTCAGGCACTTTTACTTGGGGCGTTTTTCCATCAGCTGCATCACCGGTATTATGAATGCAACTATGGCAACGCCGAGATGCCATGGGACAAATGGTTCGGAACCTATCACGACGGATCGCAGGACGCGACCAAACAGACCCGCGACCGCAAGCGGCAAATGCACCGTTAGGCTTTGAGGCTGCTCGGCCTCGTGAGGGACTTTGGAGACCTGAATAAGGGTGGAAACGCCCCCATAACAGGTGTCAGCGGATATTGGCTCATTTAACGTATACTGCAGCAAAGTACCCTAGTCCCCTGATTCAGGCGATTTGCGGGTAAAGGTAAAGGAGTTTGGTTCTGGCGTCTTCGGTAGTGAAGTGCCAGTTGGTTTTGGCTTGTGCGTTGTTTCGATTTTGGGTCCAAGCAGCGGCCTGTGTTTCCAAGGTGGCTTGATCAGGAATGCGTCGATCGAGGCATTGGCGCGCCAGCACGCTGAGTTCGCACTCCGCGATGTTTAACCAAGACCCGTGTTTCGGCGTGTAATGCCAGTCGAAGCGATCAGCGATGCGTTTAGCTTCGGCCGGGGGAAAGGCTTCGTAAAGAGACGCGCGCCTATGGGTGTTCAAGTTGTCTTGAACGAGATCAATCTTGTCAGCCTTCGCAAAGTGGATGTCGGCCAGCTCTTTGAGAACATGAGCATAGTCGACGGCGGTGCGTCTGGCCCGAACGGCGACATAGCGCCAACCCTCATGCGGAGCGAATACCATGAACAAGCTGGCGACGCCGTTGCGTTCGTATTCATAGTCAGACCGCGCGGGCTGACCCGGTCGCATCGGGATGGGGGCGCGGGTTTCTTTGGTCAATTGTTTGGAGGTCTCGTCCAGGCAGACCAACGGGCGCGCAGGGTCGTATGGGCGTGTGTAGACGTCGAGCACATCTTCCATGGCCGCGACAAAAGCAGCGTTGGCTTTGGGGGGGATCACCCAATAGCGGCTCTTGTGGGGAGTATCCGAAACTCTGTGTATGAGGCTTAGCCCATGCGGTTTTGACGGGTCATTTATTGAACCGTTCGGGGTATA
>Ga0209199_1005825_pt1 | contig 10632 bp, 8 predicted proteins | sample COGITO_mtgs_1105_7_FD_184805 | JGI IMG/M metagenome (GOLD analysis project Ga0209199, IMG submission 184805) | Pelagic marine microbial communities from North Sea - COGITO_mtgs_110523 (SPAdes) (version 2) | ecosystem: Environmental > Aquatic > Marine > Epipelagic ...
CGGCGCAAAAATGCTAATAAACCTAACGAAAACAACAGATAAAGTAGCCCGATAAGGACTATTTGGGGCTGTAAAACCGATAGGTTAAGGGCGTTCGGTCACCCCACCCCCTAGGCCGGTCCAAATGGACTTCACGTGGCCATCATTGGTGTCTACTCAAATTTTATGGGTTTCTCGATTTTCCAGTTGTTTGTAAACGTTGGAAATTTGATCTGCTTTGCGATTGAGTTTTGTTAGGCCAAGCCGTTAAAGTGCAACAGAATGGATTATTTTTCAGCCACAATTGTGAGGTTGTTTTATCTCTTTTGTAGTCCATTGGTTTTAAACAAAATATGGTGAAATCATCTTATGTGATAAGATGTGATTGTGGTGTGCACGATAACTGGGTTGATCTAAATTACGTAGTGCCTTGTTTAGGTGCCTTGTTTTGCTGTTCTCGATAATCATGGTTTTCGATCCAACGCATCTTTGCAATTGTTAAATGTATGTCTGATCCTCTTAAAACTTATCTAGCAGCACATTTGTAAAGGTGAATGCTTTGCCCATCCAAATCCCCAAACTTGGTTCGATGATATGAGTAAGGTCGAGCACTTGGAAAGTTCTTGGGCATGAACGTCGTTCTGGTGGGCATGTCGTGACTTGCAAGGGTATCGTGGGCATAGTGAAAGATAAGTCTGCTCGCGTCGTGCTTGAACTCGAAAAAGACTGTAAAGTTTTCTACCATTTTTCAATCAACTTAGTGCAAGATGTTTCAGAAGGCTTGATCGATACAAAGCTTTTTCTTGAATCCGCATTTCGATCAGCTCCAATGACGAAACGCAAATCTTTAACCTTTTACAAAGCAGCCATTGATGATCTCAATCTTCTCAGATGCCGTGCACCTCATTCTTGATCGCTCCCACCCTCGACATGTTTTTTTCAGGATCTGAAGCTTAAGATTTTGCTTGGCGACAACCTCTTTCAGGTGACGGGCTTCACGGCGGAGATTTTTAACCTCATCAGTGGTTGCAGCGCGCGCCGTATCGCCAGCAAGTTTTTTTACCAGCTTCCATAAAATCTTTTGACCATTTGTAGTAAACGCCTTGGGAAATACCCTCTCGATAGCATACCTCGGCAATGCTGTCTTTGCCTCGCAATTCATCAAGCACGATCCGGTCCTTCTCCTCAGAAAGAATATTGTTTGCGGGTGGTCCGTTTGATGCCCTTAACGATCTTCCCCCCAAGGCTTTTGCAGGTTCCAGTTGTCTGTCTTATTTTCCACTCCTCATTGATTATGATGAGCTGAAAACAATCTGCTATCAAAATAAAGCTATTTGGACACATAGGTCCAGACGTCAGGCATGAATTGCCGTTGGTTAAGGATCAGCTTGGTTTTCATTGGGATGATAGGTCCTAAGCTGGTGCCGTTAGGTTAAAACGTTTTCATGTTTGGCAATCAGCCAATCTTTGTGCTGATAGTTGAGCAAATATGACAAGTATTTTGGCAAGTTCTTTTTTAATTACATCTTTTGTTTTTATTGACAGAAGCCGATATTAATTTAATGGTGTCTTGAAGAACCTCAAGCCTGATAGTCCCTACGCTGGTTTAAATCGTTCGCTGATTGCAGGGCTTTAACAGGGGTAGAGGCGTTAGGATTTTCATTAAGGATTGGGAGTGAAATATGACTAGTCGACTAAAAAAATACACAACCGGAGCAAGTCTAACTTTGCTCGCCTTCGGTGTCGGCCTTGGCATGGTTGGCCCGGCATATGCCTTTCAGGGTGCGCCGATGCTTGATGCAGCGGTAAGTTCTGGAGCGTTACCGGCGGTTGATGACCGTCTGCCGTCTGAACCGTTAGTGCAGGATGTGACTGACGCAATCGGTACTTATGGTGGAACATTGCGCCGTGGTTTTCTTGGTCCTTCGGATCATAATAATTATACACGTGTTGTCTATGACGCGCTGGTGCGCCATGCACCCGACGGCGGAAAGGTTGTTCCGCACGTAGCCAAAGGATGGACGTCCAATGACGACTTTTCCCAGTGGACGATAAATCTGCGGGCAGGCATGAAGTGGTCTGATGGTGCACCCTTAACCGCTGACGACATCATGTTCTGGTATGAATCAATCCTTGGCAATGCTGAGCTGATACCGTCAACACCTCTCTGGATGCAGAATTCGGACGGGTCGGTGGCCAAAGTGGAAAAAATGAGCGATACCGCCGTTCGCTGGTCATTCGATCAGCCCAACACTGCATTCCTTCTGGCGCTGGCTGGGCAGGATGGCGCCGATAAATCAATCCAGAACCTGGTGTTTGCGCCGGGTCACTATCTGAAACAGTTCCACCCCGATTTTACAAATGAGGCAGATTTAAATGCCAAGGTCAGCGCCGCTGGATTTGACGTTTGGACACAATTATTTTCAGTCGAAGCGCTACCGCACCTCAGCGGCAATCGCCCAAGTACCGCGGCATGGGTTCCGGCAAATGGCACTACCGTTGCTGACGATACCTTTGTGATTGAACGCAATCCTTACTATTTTGCAGTCGATGCTGAGGGTAATCAACTGCCGTATATTGATCACGTTAAGTTCAAATTCTTTGCTGACAAGGAAACACTAAACCTTGCGGCAGTCGGCGGACAGATCGATATGCAAGGCCGCCACCTGGCGATGAGTAACTTTCCAGTTTTGATGGAAAATTCTGATAAGGGCGGTTATCGCGTGATTACCTATCCGACATTTGGTGGTTCTGATGCGGTGATCGTCTTCAACCAGACCTATACCAATGATGAAGCGATTGGTGACATCCTCCGCAACAAGGACTTCCGGATTGCGCTGTCGCATTCGATCGATCGTGATGCCATTAAAGAACTGGCGTTCTTGGGTATTGGTGAAGCCCGTCAGGGCGTTCCGGCACCATTCCATCCGTTCTATCCGGGTGACGAATATGCCTTCAAATATACGCAGTTGGATACAACGATTTCCAATGATCTGCTGGATGGCATCGGCCTGACGGCACGCGACGGTGACGGGTATCGCCTGTTGCCAAATGGCGATCGTTTGGACATTGAAATCAGCGTTGTGCCTGCATTTGCAAGCTGGGCTGATATTGGCCAGCTTGTGGTGGAGGACTGGGCAGAGGTCGGAGTACGTGCGCACATCGAACTGCGTGAGCGTACACCGCATTTTGCGATGCGGGCGTCCAATGATCTCCAAGTGGAAATCTGGAATGAAGACACAACTGGATTTCCGTTCAGTGGGCAGCCAAACTTTGACCCTCGCAGCCAACCCAGCCTGACGCTAGCACCGTTGGTAGGTCAGTATATGCGCTCGGGGGGCAGTGAAGGTATGGCGCCAACGCCAGAACTTCAACGGATTATGGACATCATCGACGAAGCCAAACTTTCGGGACGTGACCGTCAGGTTGAACTGGCTCAGGAATTGTTCAAGATCTGGGCAAACAACGTTTGGGAAATCGGCACCGTTGGCCTGACACCCATGGTGCAAGGGGTCGTAGTGGTTAATGCCGACCTGCGCAATGTTGCAGAGGTTGCTGGTAATGATTGGCCGCTGCGGACACCGGGTAATACCCGTCCTGAGCAGTTCTATTACGCCAAGTAAATCGATTCAAAAAAGGTCTGGCGCTTTCTTTGCAGATGGTGCCAGACCAAAAAAACCAACTCTAAAAATTTGACTTTTACGCAGGAGTGGCAACAACTCCAAGTGTCATTCCTGGAGAAGTATCGTGCGATGTTAGCATTCATCCTGAAGCGACTGATGATCCTTCCGCTGCTTATGTTTGTTTTCTCGGTGCTGGCTTTTATACTGATACAGGCCCCGCCGGGTGATTTTGTCACCAGCTATGTGGCGGAACTGGCTGCGTCAGGCTCGTCTGTAGACCAGCTCCAGATCGATGCGCTTCGTCAGCTATATGGGCTGGATCAACCCGCCTACATGCAGTATTTTAAATGGATTTGGAGGATGTTGCACGGTGATTTGGGGATATCTCTAGACTTTCAGAAACCGATTTCGGAACTTATTGGCCAGCGTTTGTTGCTGACAGTTTTGCTGGGGTTAGCGACGCTAATATTCACATTTGCGGTTGCTTTGCCAATCGGAATTCTTTCAGCCACACGACAATATTCATTTCTCGATTATTTCTTTACCGTGTTCAATTATGTTGGTGTTGCTACCCCAACATTTATGACGGCCCTGATCCTGATGTGGCTGGCATTTTCGCAATTTGGTATCACGATTACTGGGTTGTTTTCGCCCGAGTTCGCCGACGAAAGCTGGAGCTGGGCCAGAGTTGTTGATCTGGGTAAACATATCTGGCTGCCGATGATCATATTAGGGCTGGATGGGACCGCGCGGCTGGCACGAATTCTGCGCGCCAATCTGTTGGATGAATTGAACAAACCCTATATGGAAATGGCTCGGGCCAAGGGCATGCCAGAATGGCGGCTTGTGCTGAAGTATCCAGTACGGCTGGCGCTGAACCCGCTGGTTTCCAGCCTGGGCTGGTATCTTCCGCTGATATTCTCGGGTAGTCTGATTGTTGCCACGGTACTAAACCTGCCAACCATCGGCCCGCTGCTGCTGCGATCCCTGATTTCGCAAGACATGTTTCTGGCAGGAACCATTGTATTGACCTATTTCGGCCTGGCAGTGATCGGAACCCTGTTGTCTGACATTCTGCTTGCCTGGCTTGATCCGCGCATCCGAATGGAGGAAGCGTGACATGAGCACCGCAACCACCGGTCCAGAAGAACTGGCAGGTTTCGATGATGCCGTATCGGTAGCCCCGAACTGGAAACTTGTGTGGTGGCGTTTTAAAAAGCACCGACTGGCGTTTTATTCGAGTTTTATTGTTATCCTGATAGTGATAATTGCTGCTTTTCCGGGTTTTTTCAGCACCCAGGATCCGCATGAAAGCGCCACGCGCGGTTCCTTCATGCCACCGCAAGGCATTCACATATGGGATAACGGGCCAGCGTTCTACGCCTATGCAGTAGTAGGCAAACGCAACCAGAGAACTCTGAAAATGGAATGGGTAGTGGATGAGAAAACTAAAGTTCCGCTGCGCCTTTTTGGGCGCGGATACGAATGGGAAGTTCTGGGCTTATTTAAATCCAAGATCCACCTTCTGGCGTTAAGCAACCCGGACGAAGACAAACCGATCCACCTTTTAGGCACCGATCGGTTGGGGCGTGATCAGTGGTCGCGGGTTTTGTATGGCACACAAGTGTCTTTGTCGATCGGCTTACTGGCGGTGTTTCTGTCCACTGTGATCGGTATATTCCTTGGTGGTATTTCGGGGTATTTCGGTGGGCTGGTAGATATGATTATCCAGCGGGTGATTGAATTGCTACAATCTATCCCGCCGATCCCAATCTGGTTGGCACTGTCGGCTTCATTGCCGCGTACTTGGTCGGTCACGCAGGGCTATCTTGCCATTACTGCCATTCTGGCACTGATCACTTGGACGGGGCTGGCGCGTGAAGTGCGGGGCCGTTTTCTGGTACTGCGCGAAGAAGATTTCATTGTTGCAGCCAAAATGTCAGGTTGCAGTCAAATGCGTATCGTTTTCCGCCATATGGTGCCAACGCTTAGCAGTCATATTATCGCCGCGGTGACACTTGCGATCCCGGTGATGATCATCAATGAAACTTTTCTTAGCTTCCTTGGACTTGGCTTGCGCCCGCCCGCGATCAGTTGGGGTGTTCTGCTGCAAGAGGCGCAAAACTTGCAATCGGTGGCGCTCGCTCCGTGGCTGATGTTGCCTGGTGTCGCTGTTATCGTCACTGTCATAGCACTTAATATTTTAGGGGACGGACTGCGTGATGCGGCTGACCCTTACCATTGAGCGCCGTCAGACCGGATCGGAGTCATTTGTGAAAAACGAAACTATCCTTTCGGTTAAAGGGTTGAAAACCGAATTTGTTCTGGATGAAGGCACGGCGAAAGCTGTGGACGGGGTATCCTTTCAGGTTGATCCCGGACAAGTCGTCGGTCTTGTTGGCGAAAGTGGATGCGGCAAGAGCGTGACGATCAAATCCATCATGGGAATCATTCAAAAGCCCGGCAAAGTTGTAGAAGGGAGAATTTTTTTTCGTCCAAAACAAGGTGAAAATCTGGTGGATTTGCGAAGCTATGACAGTCGGGGCGAGGAGATGCGTAACATACGCGGCAATGAAATTGCCCTGATCCCGCAAGAACCAATGGCCGCCCTCAGCCCAGTTCATACCATCGGCAATCAGCTTATCGAAGCGATTCGCTTGCACCGCAACATAAGCAAAAAACAGGCTGAAAAAGTCGCGGTTGAACGGATGCGGCAGGTGGGTGTGCCAAGCCCGGAAGAACGCATGGATGTCTATTCATGGCAGCTTAGTGGCGGTTTGCGCCAGCGCGTGATGATTGCGATGGCGCTGATGTGTGATCCGCGTTTACTGATCGCAGATGAGCCGACAACCGCAATTGACGTAACCACGCAAGCGCAGGTTCTCAGTCTGTTGCGAGAGTTACAAAGCGCTCAGGATTTGGCTATGATTTTCATCACCCATGATCTTGGGGTCGTGGCTCAAATTGCTGATTATGTGGTGGTAATGTATTTGGGTAAAGTTATGGAACAGGGGCCAGTAGACGACATTTTTCACAGCCCCTGCCACCCCTATACCAAGGCTTTGCTGGCTTCAATCCCAACGATCCACACTCCTGCACGCGAAGAGTTGCCAACCATCGGCGGTTCGTTGCCCCATCCGTTCAATCGACCTACAGGTTGCCCGTTTTATCCACGCTGCACCGCATTTATTCCTGGAACGTGCGATAAAACTCCGCCAACCGTGACCCATATAAGCGCTAAGCATTCGGTAAGCTGTTTTTTGCATTCTGTAAATGTGGTGGATACGCAATGACAGAGAATTTGCGCCCTGATGAGCAGTCATTACTATTAGAAGTCAAAGGTTTAACTAAGTTTTTCCCTATCCGCAGCAAAGGATTGCGCCGTAGAGTAATCGGCCAGGTCCAAGCCGTTGATGATGTGAGTTTTAAAATATTCGAAGGTGAAACCCTGGGCTTGGTCGGTGAGAGCGGATGTGGCAAGACTACTACCGCGCGCTGTATTATGCGTGCGTTGGAACCGACGCGCGGCAAAATTTTGTTCAGCCAGTCTGATCAAGAAACAGTCGATATTGCTGCTCTTAGTGACCGGCAAATGTTCCCGCTGCGCCGTGACATTCAGATGATCTTTCAGGATCCGTACTCCTCGCTGAACCCGCGCATGAATATTCTGGATATCATCGGTGAATCACTGCTGGTTATTGGCGGTATGAAAGACCGCGCCGAACGCAGTAAGCGGGTTGCTGAATTATTAAAACTGGTTGGATTGCGCCCCGAATACATGCAAAGGTTTCCCCATGCGTTTAGCGGTGGCCAACGCCAGCGTATCGTCATTGCGCGTGCGTTGGCGCTGAGACCGCGCCTTGTTGTGGCCGACGAACCGGTGTCGGCGCTTGACGTATCGGTGCAGGCGCAGGTTCTTAACCTGATGTTGAAACTTCAGCAAGAACTGAACCTGACCTATCTGTTTGTCGCCCATGATCTGAGCGTTGTGAAACATTTCTGCGACCGGGTGGCGGTGATGTATTTGGGTAAAATTGTTGAACTGGCATCAACAACATCTCTTTTCGAAGTACCCATGCATCCTTACACCAAGGCCCTTATGGGCGCTGTGCCCGAGGCCGACCCACGGCGTAAGGCGGCAATGGTTCCGCTGATTGGGGAAGTTCCAAGCCCTGCAAGCCCGCCCTCTGGGTGTCATTTTCACCCACGTTGTCACCATGCCACAGAGCTATGCAAAACAACCATGCCAGCGCTTGAGGAAATTAAGTCAGGGCAGTTTGTGCGCTGTCACCGTGCGGCGGAACTGGCCGCAGGCTAAAACGTTATGCGGCTTTTCTAATCGGTCATGTATACACTGCTCACTCCAAAACCCGAACGTTTTGATGTGAGATGATGCGGAAGTTATCGGTTACTTGATCTCGAAAGCTTCGCCACTGTTTTAGAAGCACCTCTCGCATAAAGTTCAAGATTGCGTTGGCGAAGTGTTTTTGCGTTGGATAGTGCCGATTATGGGTGACGTGACTGTGCATTACGGCCCAGTGCCTCTCGATGGGATTGAGATGCGGGCAATAGGGCGGTAGTGGGATCAGATGAATGCGACAGTTTTTGCGCAACAGGAACGCTCTGACATCGGGGCCTTTGTGGTATGGGGCATTGTCCAAAATGACGTGAATGATACGTTTGTCAGGGTTTCTCACCTCGATCTTAGCGAGAAGCTGAACGGAGCTAACCCCATCAACGGTGGTTGGTTCAACAAAGGGCGCGTTGAAGGTTTCCAGGTTCAGAGCGCCGTGAATGTTCACGCGCCCACGCCCAGATGTCGTTTTAATGGCTGGATTTGACCCTTTGCGAGCCCAACCATAGCTGGGTTTACTTTGATATTCCGGATGAACGGCATCCGAGAAGTAGACGGTCTCGTCGGTAGGCAAGTTATTCAGTAGGTTTTCATAAAATGCGATGAATGCGGCCTGCTTCTCGACGTCAGCCACACGGGGCAGCGCCTTTGGCTTACGATACTCGAACCCCAAACGGGCCAAAAGCTTGATGCAGCCAGAATGAGAATAGCCAATGTAAAATTCTGAGCTTATATGGGCTCTGATCTGCACCGTTGAACGGCAAAACCGTTCCTCAAGCCATGCGCTCAAATTCACCTTTTGAGCAATCGTCATCCGTGACTGCCCGCATTTCCACCCATCGCAGGCGACGGCTTCCCAGTCCTCAGCCAGATATTGCTTGTGCCAGCTGCGCACCGTGTCGTCGTCCAGAAACAGAACCTTTGCAATTTGAGAACATGACATCCCAGTATCCAGCAGCAAAAGCGCATTCGCGCGCCGCGCAACCCCGTGATCCTCACGCTGGAGCTTCACGCAAGACAAGAGTTCAAGGCGATCTGCAGTAGTGAGAAAATTCGGACGGATCATACAAACATCTGAATCGCATTCGTTCAGCCCGTCAATATAAAAATCGGATGATCAACGACTCCCAGTATATTCCTAAAATTCTACACCAGAGAACTAATAAATCGGGCCTGCCCCATGTTAAGCTATTTAGTCAGGATGGATGATATTGGTGCGCCATTGCACTGGCAATGCCGCGCAGCTCTGCCAAGCCGCGCATGCGACCGATAAGCGGATAGCCGGGTATCAAATCACGTCCCATGTCAGAAAGAATTTCGTGTCCGTGGTCGGGGCGGAATGGGATGGCGTGATCTGTCCGGCCAGCGTCGCGGCGGCGGGCTTCTTCGACGAGCAACACGCGCATTAGAGCCACCATATCGGTATCTCCCTCAAGATGCGCGGCTTCTTCAAAGGAACCATCTGGTTCTTTGCGGACGTTGCGTAGATGGGCAAAATGAATGCGATCTGCGAACCGTGCGGCAATCGCGGGCACATCATTTTGTCTATGTGCGCCCAAAGATCCCGAACACAGCGTCAGGCCGTTTGCGCATGTGTCCACCGCTTGCATGATCCAACTTATGTCCTCACAATCGGAGACGATCCGGGGCAGGCCGAGGATATCTCTTGGAGGATCATCGGGATGCACACAAAGGCGCATACCAAGGTCTTGGGCGGTGGGCACAACTTCTTGCAGGAACCGTTTGTAATTGGCGCGCAGGGTCGCGCGATCAATACCATCATACTGGCTTAAAGCCTCGCGCAAGCCTTTGATGTCATAGCGATCAAACGCACCAGGAAGTCCGGCCATAATGGCGGACAACAGTGCGTCTTTGTCCCCTTCGGTCGCTTGCTGGAACCATACGGCCGCTTTGGAACACACTTCGGGACTATAATCATCACGTGCGTGTTCGCGCCCCAGCATGTGGATTTCAAAGGCTGCCATCCGTATCGCATCGAACCGCAGACAGGTACCGCCACGGGCGACAGGGGCGGCCAGATCGGTACGGGTCCAATCCAGCAGCGGCATGAAGTTATAGCAGATGGTATTGATGCCCTGCGCTGCAAGATTGGCCATAGATTGGCGGTAATTTGCAAACAACTGTGATAGATCGCCCTGACCGCGCTTGATGCATTCGTGCACTGGCAGGCTTTCGGTTACCACCCAGTCAAAGCCAGCGGCAACAATAAGGGCCTTGCGTTCGGCGATGGCCTCACGCGACCATATCTCGCCATAGGGGATAGCGTGCAGGGCGGTGACAATGCCGCGTGCGCCGGTCTGGGCGACCTCTGGCAAAGTGATTGCATCAAACTCTCCGTACCATCGCCAGCTCTCGATCATGTCACCACCCGCAATGCGGCCTGTCGGGCGCCCTGTGTCCAAAGAATTTCCGCCGCCTCGGTCACTGGGGCCTTAAGGTTTTCAGCCAGCTCGATGGGAAATATTTCGGATAACGACAGCAGCGCTGCCACCTTGTCAGCTGGCGTCGTCGATGCATCTGAAATTGCCCTTAGTTTTTCAGCCATAGGATCTTTCACGTCGATAGGTTGACCGGTCTGATCAATCCCGCCGACATAATACATCCAAGCGGCAACAGCCAGACACAGACCTGGGACAGGTTTGCCTGCAGCAATGT
>Ga0209199_1005828_pt1 | contig 10630 bp, 7 predicted proteins | sample COGITO_mtgs_1105_7_FD_184805 | JGI IMG/M metagenome (GOLD analysis project Ga0209199, IMG submission 184805) | Pelagic marine microbial communities from North Sea - COGITO_mtgs_110523 (SPAdes) (version 2) | ecosystem: Environmental > Aquatic > Marine > Epipelagic ...
GCCTCTGAATAACGTGATTTCTTCATCGTGAATCTCCTTAGCTTATACTGCCGAGAAAATTCTAGTTTTCAACACAACCATTTTTTGGGGGGATTACCGGTAGGGGACAACTACTTGTCTTTGAAAACAAGTCCAGAAGTCGTGACAGTAAAATTTTTCAAGGATGTAGATTTCAACATATCATCATCGTAATGCCCATAATGATTTTCTATATGAGTTGCTGATGTCCCTGCGACTGTTGCAATATCCAAGTATGGGACTTTCGCACGAATACGACAGGTTATTCCAAAATGACGCAGAGAATACCAAGTAAGTTGTCTGTCTTGGTAGTTTTCAACTCCAATACCCTGCATAAGATTTTTCCAATGTAGATACCACTTGCGGCGTTCTAATTGTTGTGTCCCACCCACTGCACAAAATAGGTAATCATTCGGTTGTGTGTGTGTCGAGTTTTTCCGTAGTCGTTCGAAATATTCACCACCCCTAGCTACAACCCTCCGATTTTTTCTATTTTTCGAGATTTCTGCACGAATATTTAAAGTAACTAATGAAATATACAGTCCATTTTCATCAACTGTTTTGTCAATCGATACGATATCCCGCCATTCCAATCCCCAAAGTTCACCAACCCGTACCATTGTATTTGACGCAATTAACACCGCATCTCTGACAATTAGTCGTTCTTTTCTTAGATTGGTGTCCGGACATTCTTTTTTACTTGTGTAGACACGCATGTATCGCACTAGATTGTCATACTCCTGCAATGAAAATACATCGCGTTTACCAATTTCGTCTTGCGTGATTGAAATCTTTCTAAAATCAAAACGGGGGAAATGACAGTAACCCTCTCTGTAACCAAAATCTATCATTTGATTGATTGTAGCCTGTTCATTTCGGATAGTTACTTTCTTTGCATCATATTCCGTGCGTCTCCACTGTGCCCAATCAAATAAGGAATTCTTGTCTAATTCTGCTACTTTCAGATTACCGTCTTTGTATTCGAGCAACCGATTTGTTTGAGATTTAATCGTCCCTAGTCGTTCTTTTGTAATATCACCAGTACCAACATCTTTTTCTCTCCAAACAAGAAATGCATCTACCAATTCCTGTAAAGTTACACCAAATATTTTCTTTCCCGTTGCAACATCAGAATATGTTTCAAAAATTAACTTTTCTGCGCGTTCTTTAGCTGCATCAAAATCTCTTGTCCTAAGTGACTTTCTAAGGTGTTTACCTTCTTCTGGAATCCACATTCTGAATTGCCACACATCACCAGATGCATTCACGCGATAAATGAAACCCTTACCACCAAGGATAGGTTCATTTTGTCGCGTCCAAGTACCTTTAGACTTTCTCGGTTTTCTCGACATTGTTATCACTCAAACGGATAAGTACAGAAAGTTTGTACCAATGTTTGTAAATGATAAGTATTTTCTCAAAGAAATCAATACATTTATTAAAACTTTGTACCGACTTTGTACTTGACTTAATCTCATAACATATTGATTTAAAACAACAAAATTACACCGTCACTATTCCCACTCAATCGTGCCGGGGGGTTTTGACGTGATGTCGTAAGTCACACGGTTGATGCCTTTAACTTCGTTAATAATGCGGGTTGCCGTTTCTCCCAAAAACTCGTGGGAAAACGGATAGTAATCTGCAGTCATGCCATCGACCGACGTTACCGCACGCAGGGCGCAGGCAAAATCATAGGTGCGCCCATCGCCCATCACCCCGACGGTCCGCACTGGAAGGATCGCGACAAAGGCTTGCCAGATTTCGTCATATAACCCGTGTTTGCGAATCTGGTCGATAAACACTGCATCTGCTTGCCGAAGAATGGCCAGCTTCGAACGGGTTATTTCGCCCGGACAACGGATCGCAAGTCCAGGACCGGGAAATGGATGACGGCCGATGAATTCCGATGGCAGACCCAATTCGCGCCCCAAAGCACGGACCTCATCTTTGAACAATTCGCGCAGGGGCTCCACGAGCTTAAGTCCCATCTTTTCAGGCAGACCCCCAACGTTGTGGTGACTTTTGATCGTGACTGACGGCCCGCCCGAAAAGCTGATCGATTCAATCACATCGGGATAGAGCGTGCCCTGCGCCAAGAAATCGGCCCCTTCGATCTGGTTGGCATATTTCTGGAATACATCAATAAACAACCCGCCGATAATCTTGCGCTTCGTCTCTGGATCATCTTGCCCGTCCAATGCATTGAGAAACAGCTCTTGCTCGTCGGCGTGGATCAGCGGCATGTTGTAATGGTCGCGAAACATTGCGACGACCTCTTCGGCTTCACCTTGCCTTAAAAGACCGTGATCGACAAAGACGCAGGTCAACTGTTCGCCGATAGCTTCGTGGATCAATACTGCGGCAACCGAGCTGTCGACACCGCCGGACAGACCGCAGATGACTTGTTTGTCGCCCACCTGAGCGCGGATTTTGGCAATGGCCTCGCTGCGGTAACCCTGCATCGTCCAATCGCCAGTGAAACCGGCCAAGGTGATAAAGTTCTCATACAGCTTTGCACCATTCGGAGTGTGATGCACCTCTGGGTGAAATTGCACCGCAAAAATCTGGCGGCCCACGTCAGCCGTGATTGCAAACGGCGCGTTAGCAGACGTTCCAAAGACCTCAAACCCGGGGGCGATGGCGCTGACATGGTCTCCATGGCTCATCCAGACCTGTTCTGACCCGGCGTTGAACCAGCCATCCAAGATTTTTAGATCGCCACCCGTTTGTGTGACCGTGGCGCGTCCAAACTCTGCGGTGCCATGTCCACGCTCAACGCGACCGCCCAACATCTGCATGATCACCTGTTGCCCGTAACAAATGCCCAAAATGGGCACACCCAGCGCGAATACAGATTGTGGTGGGCGCGGCGATTCGACATCGATGACGCTTGCCGGACCACCTGAAAATATGACAGCTTTTGGTGCGAAATTGATTAGGAACTGATCGGTCACATTCTGAAATGGATGAATTTCGCAATACACGTTCAATTCGCGCAGTCGGCGCGCGATCAGTTGTGTCACTTGGCTGCCAAAGTCGATGATGAGAAGGCGTTGGTTTTGATTTTTTGTCATAGCCTGCTGATAATGTGTTGCTGCGGGCGGTGCAAGGGTTGGGGTCTTAAAGATGTTGGTGCAAGAAATTCTCGTATGCGTTTGCCCATGTCGCTTTTCCCCCTCAGGGGCGACAAAACTGGCGTGTTCGATGATCATTATCGTTTAAGTTATACAAGAAACCACAAATTAGTTGATAAGGTAAGGACAGAGTATGGTCGCTTCAGCACCGTCCAGAAGAACACGCAGCGGGGGTGGCGCCGCCCGACGGGCGGAACGCACAACGATAAAGATGGAAACCGCCAAATACATTGAGCGCAATATCCCACTTTACGAGATACTGACCGAAGAGGCATTGGAAATAATAGAGACCAATGCTGAAACTGTGCTTGAGGAAATCGGCATTAATTTTGTCAACAACCCTGCGGCGTTGTCGCGGTGGCGTGCTGCTGGAGCTGATGTGTCTGGTGAAAGGGTGCGGATTCCGCGTGGTTTGGCGCGACAACTGTGTAAAACTGCACCGTCGCGGTACATCCAACACGCCCGCAATCCGGCCCGTTCCGTCGAAATTGGTGGCAATACGTTGGTTTGTGCTCCGGTTTACGGCCCGCCGTTTGTGCGCGACATTGCCGGTGGCCGACGTTATGCCACGATTGCAGATTTTCAAAAGTTTGTGAAATTGGGATACATGTCAAAATGGTTACATCATTCTGGTGGGACGGTGTGTGAGCCCACCGATGTTGCGGTCAATAAACGTCATCTCGACATGCTTCATGCCCATATGACCTTGTCGGACAAACCGTTTATGGGCTCGGTGACCGAACCCTCAAGGGCCCAAGATAGCGTTGAGATGTGCGAAATACTGTTTGGAAAAGAATTTGTGCAATCCAACGCGGTGATGACATCGTTGATCAACGTCAATTCGCCGATGACCTTTGATGATGTGATGGCTGGTGCGCTCGAGGTTTATGCGGCCAACAACCAAGCTTGTATCATTTCGCCCTTTATTGTTGGTGGCGCGATGGCGCCGGTGTCTGTCATGGGTACATTGACACAAGTTTTGGCCGAAGTATTGGCTGGCATTGCCTATTCTCAGCTGATCCGTCCCGGTGCACCGGTAATTTTTGGCGCTTTTGTGTCTTCGATCGATATGAATTCAGGAGCCCCAACATTCGGCACGCCCGAGGCGGCAAAAATACTGTATGGTGCTGGACAACTGGCCCGGCGTCTGGGCCTGCCATTCCGGTCGGGCGGCAGCCTTTGTGGCTCGAAACTGCCCGATGCACAGGCTGCTTATGAAACTGCCCATACGCACAATGCGGCGCTGCTTGGTGGGGTTAACTTTATGCTGCATGCCTGCGGCTGGCTGGAAGGTGGCTTGGTGTCATCGTTTGAGAAATTTGTGATGGATGCCGACCAGTTGGGCATTTTGCATCACATGGCAGGTGGTGTTGAGATCGACGAGAACGCACAGGCTATGGACGCGATCCGCGAGGTTGGCCCCAGCGGCCATTATCTCGGGTGTGCCCACACGCAGGCCAATTTTAAAGATGCCTTTTGGCGCAGCGACCTCCTAGATTATAAGCCCTTTGAAACTTGGTACGAAGAGGGCGCGCGCGATACTATGACCCTGGCGAGTGCTCGAGTGGAGTATCTATTGGCCAACTATCAACAACCGGCGCTTGATCCAGCGGTAGCCGAGGCGCTTTCTGAATATGTGGCTCGTAAGAAAGCAGCTGTTCCTGATGCTTTGGTGTGATCGCAGCGGTTAACGATTCCGCTTCTGCGGTTAGGGCGGTCAAAAACTCCAAGTACTGAGAGATGCAATAATCGTCGCTGGTTTCTGGTCTGTGAAATTTGTGGTTTGGGTTCCTCTCAGGCTGTTGATCAAATTCATTGTGTTGTACTGCTGTGGGCTCGTTGGTGCGTTGAATTTCGAGTGTCTTATTGTCGCTGAAATATTTTTTTATCGCGATGTTTGGTGTGTTGAGCAGCCCTGCAAACCGTCGGAATTGATAATACACAGACAAAGTGTTTGCCATAGAATTTTCCTTTCTTTGGGGATCCTACAGTATGGCCTCTTGTTTCGACCCGTTGCGTTAATGGCCTCAACAGCGAACGCAACATTTACAACAGCTTATCTAAATAATTATCAAATTGGCACAGTAACTCCAATACCATTACTTATTAACAATTCTCAAAAACCCAACTTGTTACAGTGGGTAATCGTAGAGAAAACATTATTAATTTCGACCAAAATGATAGAAGGTTATTGAAAAAATATGCCAATTTATGTGCAGAACGCCGACAATAAGGCGCTGCCAAATTGGGTGCCAACAGATGTCCAGAATTATCTTTTACACACTGAAACTGGTTTGGCGATCCGATATTTAGCCCGCCAAAAGGGGTGTCATGCCTCAACTGTGATGCGGCAAATTCGCCGACTTGAACACCTGCGTGATGATCCTTTGGTGGATGCCGCGCTGCGCAAACTTGGCGAACGGTATTTTCAGCGATCTGCCATCAGTTTCAAAAAGGAGCCTAAAACCATGATGACCCCGTCTGCACGCACGCTTAAATGCCAAGATGACAGAACTTTAAGAGCTCACGCAATCCGGGTCTTGCCGCGGCTTTGCGAGACCGGAGCGATCTTGGCTGTGGCCGATGGTATGGACCAAGCCATTGTCGTTCGCAGCATGCCGGATGGAAGCAGTTCAAAAACTGCTGTGCTTGATACTGCATTCGCACAAGCCTTCGCGTTGAAGGCTTGGATCACCTGTCGTGAGCAGGGGCGCGTTTCGCGTTACCGAATTACAAATGCCGGTCGAAATGCTTTGAAAGACTTTTTGGAACAACAAGACACCGCTCTATCTTGCAGTGGTTTTGCTGAGGCGCAAGTGCCTTTTACGGGAAAGCAAACGGGATTTGAAACCTCCCCAAAGACGCGAGAAGGTACGCCCAAACGGGTCCGTTATGCTGCCAGTGAATCGCCTTTATTGGGTTTGGCAAGACGGCGGGATCGTGATGGAAAGCCGTTTCTTAGCGACGAATTGGTGACGGCGGGTGAACGTATGCGAGAGGATTTTGAGCTCGCGCAGATGGGAGCGCGGGTGGGTCAAAACTGGAACGGGTTTTTAACTGCAGGTATCACGGGGGCCACCCCGTCTGGCAATGCTACGGGCACAGGTCCGTCAGCGGCCCGTGAACGGGTTGAAAAGGCTCTGACGTCTTTGGGAGCGGGCTTAGGCGACGTGGTTCTACGGTGCTGTTGTCATTTGGAAGGGTTGGAGTCAGCCGAGCGTCGGATGGGCTGGTCGGCACGGTCTGGCAAGATTGTGCTGCGAATCGCACTTCAGCGTTTAAGCCATCACTATCAGCAAGAATGCGGCAAATATGGACCTTTGATAGGGTAATAAGAATGACTTGGCTGGGCGTACAATAGCGAGGAGAAATAGACGGAATGCTACAATACAGGCCGTAGATGGCGGCGCTTTATCGTGGATAAAGCGCCACACAATTCATATTGTTCTCAGAACTCCGGCAGACGGTGCCGTGATCTTGGGTTGGCGCTTGTTTAGCTAAGGTCGAACCTGTCCGCATTCATCACTTTGCCCCAAGCGGCAATAAAGTCTTGCACAAAGCCATCTTCAGCACCGTCACAAGCATAAACCTCTGCCAAGGCCCGCAACTGTGAGTTTGACCCGAACACAAGATCCACGCGGGTGGCTGTCCATCTGAGATCTCCGGTCGCACGATCGCGCCCTTCAAACAACTCTTCGGCTTCAGAATACGGCGTCCATTCTGTCGACATATCGAGCAGATTGATGAAATAATCAGTTGTCAGCGTCTCTGGGCGCTTGGTGAAGACGCCATGCTGTGTGCCGCCATGATTGGCGTTTAAAACGCGCATGCCGCCTATGAGTGCAGTCATTTCTGGCCCGGTTAGCGTCAGCAATTGCGCGTGGTCAACCAGCAGCTCTTCTGCTGAAAGCGTATATTGGGTTTTGAGATAGTTGCGAAAACCATCGGAAGCCGGCTCAAGAACTGCAAACGAGTCGACGTCGGTTTGCTCTTGGGCGGCGTCGCCACGTCCTGCTGCAAATGGCACATCGACTGTGTGTCCGGCCTTAAGGGCAGCTTGTTCAATGGCGACATTGCCCCCCAGCACGATCAAATCGGCCAACGAGACCATCTTGCCACCGGTTTGTGCCGCATTAAACGCGCTTTGAATCTCCTCAAGCGTTTCTATCACGGGTGCAAGTTGCGCCGGTTGGTTGACCTCCCAGTCTTTTTGTGGGGCCAACCGCAACCGGGCGCCGTTAGCACCGCCACGTTTGTCGCTGCCGCGATACGTCGAGGCTGAGGCCCAAGCGGTGGATACTAGCTGTGCAGTCGACAGCCCAGAGCCCGCAATTTTTGCCTTGAGGTCGGTGATATCACGAGTGTTGATCTGCGCGTGTGCCGTGTCAGGGATCGGGTCCTGCCACAGCAGTTCCTCTGCGGGAACCTCAGAGCCTAGATACCGTGTCCGAGGGCCCATATCACGGTGGGTCAGCTTGTACCAAGCGCGGGCAAAGGCATCCGCAAACGCAGCGGGGTTTTCGTGAAACCGTTTTGAAATCGGCGCATAGATCGGATCCATTTTCAACGCCATATCCGCTGTGGTCATCATCGGTGCCTGACGGACTGATGGATCATGTGCATCGGGCACAGTGCCGTCAGCGGCGCCGTCTTTGGGCACCCACTGTTGGGCGCCGGCGGGGCTTTTTGTCAATTCCCATTCGTAGCCGAGTAATGTGTCAAAATAGCCGTTGTCCCACTGTATGGGATTCGGCGTCCACGCGCCTTCAATGCCGCTTGAGATAGTATGAACACCGCTGCCGCTGCCAAAACTGTTGGACCATCCTAGGCCCTGTTCCTGCAGGCTTGCGCCTTCTGGTTCTGGCCCGACCTGAGCTGCATCACCGGCGCCATGGGCTTTGCCAAAGGTGTGACCACCTGCCACCAGCGCAACGGTCTCTTCGTCATTCATCGCCATGCGCGCAAACGTTTCACGGATGTCGTGGGCCGAGGCAAGAGGATCGGGTCTGCCGTTTGGCCCCTCGGGGTTCACATAGATCAACCCCATCTGAACAGCGGCAAGAGGATTGGCAAGCTCGCGCTCGCCACTATAGCGTTTGTCGTCCAGCCAGACGTCTTCCGCACCCCAGTAGATGTCTTCTTCAGGTTCCCACACGTCCACGCGTCCTCCGGCAAAGCCAAAGGTTTTAAACCCCATCGATTCGAGGGCGCAATTGCCGCTCAGGATCAACAGGTCGGCCCATGAAATCTTTTGACCATATTTTTGTTTGATCGGCCATAGCAATCGGCGGGCCTTGTCCAAGTTTACATTGTCCGGCCAGCTGTTCAAAGGTGCAAATCGCTGGGTGCCAGAAGAAGCGCCACCACGGCCATCTGCTGTTCTGTAAGTGCCCGCGCTGTGCCACGTCATCCGAATAAAAAAACCGCCATAGTGGCCATAGTCTGCCGGCCACCAATCCTGCGAATCGGTCATAAGAGCGTAGAGGTCTTTTTTCAAAGCTTCGAGGTCAAGTTTTTTGAATTCGTCGGCATAGTTAAACGAGGCGTCCAATGGATCGCTCAGCGCTGAATTTTGATGCAGTATTTTGAGATTGAGTTGGTTGGGCCACCAATCCCGGTTTGATCTGCCACCAACGCTTGTGTGCATCACAGGACATTTGCCTGCAGTTCCGACATCATTTCCGTCCATATTTATCTCCGATAATGGCTGATTTTCCAACTGGCTAAGTAAACGCTATAAACACCAAACAGATGTATAGTCTTGTTTTACATGCTATCAAAATCGTTCACTGTCTGTAAAGTTATGAAACGCAAGTGACGTGTGGTAAACTGCCTCGATTGCGGCATTGGACGAACGATTGCAAATAACATAGCCGCTATGCTCGGCAAAACTTTGACGGGCCTGTTGGGCTCGTATATGTATCTGTTAGCCAATGCTTGGGAAATAGATCGTGCGTGACAATTCAGTACCTCAGATAAGACATCCGGAAAAAGCCAATCGTCCTGACAATGCCCAGCCAAAAAAGCCGAGCTGGATTCGCGTTAAAGCGCCCACCAGCGAGGGCTATAAGAAAACCCGTGATATCATGCGCGAAAACCGGTTGGTGACAGTCTGCGAAGAGGCGGGCTGTCCCAACGTTGGCGAATGCTGGTCGCAGGGCCATGCGACGATGATGATTATGGGAGAGGTCTGTACCCGGGCTTGCACATTTTGTAATATTGCGACTGGAAAACCACCGGAAAGTCTGGATGCTTTTGAGCCGGGCAGGGTGGCTGTGGCCGTCAAAAAGCTGGGTCTTAATCATGTGGTCATTACCTCGGTTGATCGCGATGATGTCGAAGATGGCGGCGCCGAACATTTTGCCCAGACAATCCGTGCAGTGCGGCGTCAATCGCCCGACACGACGATTGAAATTTTGACGCCAGATTTCATCCGCTGTGCCCCCGCGGCGCTTGAAACGGTGGTTGCTGCCAAACCCGATGTGTTCAATCACAACTTAGAAACGGTGCCGGGGCTATACCCCGAAGTGCGTCCCGGGGCCCGATATTTCCATTCCTTGCGGCTGTTGCAACGGGTCAAAGAACTGGATCCGGCGATGTTTACCAAATCCGGCATAATGGTTGGTTTGGGCGAAGATCGGCAATCGGTTTTGCAAGTGATGGATGATATGCGCGCCGCCGATATCGACTTTCTAACGATTGGCCAATACTTGCAACCGACGCCCAAACACCACCGAGTAGATCGCTTTGTTACCCCGGACGAATTTGCCGGCTATGAAAAAGCGGCCTATGGCAAAGGGTTTTTGATGGTGTCTGCCACGCCTTTGACGCGATCATCTTATCATGCAGGCGATGATTTTGCGCAATTGCGCAGCGCGCGGTTGAAAAAGTTGGCAAAGCGCTAGTCAGGCGCTGGAATCTAAAAATCTCATCCATGAGTGCTGTCTGCTGCCGTGCCACAAGATGCATGGGGCAAGCCTTTATGTGGCGTCTAGACGGATGTCAGAGGTGGTCGCGGAATTTCGGACCATTTGTGAAGGTGGATCGAGTGATGAAAGAAGTGATCCAAAATGACGAAGAGAAAGAACCACGCGCCCGATTTCAAGGCCAGGGTTGCGCTTGAAGCGATCCGTGAGGAGCTGACCCTTTCGGAGTTGGCGAAGAAGTACGGCGTGCATACGGGGCAGATCAGTACGTGCAAGCGTACTGCCCTGATAACACGTCCGCAGCGTTTGAGCACCGAGGTGGCTCGCCCGATACGCCAAGTTCCGCTGACATTGACAAGCTGCATTCGAAGATCGGCCAGCTTGTTGTGGAACGGGATTTTTTGGCGGATGCCTCAGTTCAACTGCTCGGGACGCGAGGCAAAAAATGGTGAGCAAGGATCATAAACCGAGCGTTCGTCGCCAATGCGTGTTGCTGACGCTCGTGCGGTCTAACCTGTATTATGGTCCGAAAGGCGAGAGTGCAGAAAA
>Ga0209199_1005831_pt1 | contig 10628 bp, 11 predicted proteins | sample COGITO_mtgs_1105_7_FD_184805 | JGI IMG/M metagenome (GOLD analysis project Ga0209199, IMG submission 184805) | Pelagic marine microbial communities from North Sea - COGITO_mtgs_110523 (SPAdes) (version 2) | ecosystem: Environmental > Aquatic > Marine > Epipelagic ...
GATCACCCTAAGCTCTCCTCATTGTTTTGGCTCTGTATTTTTTTGATCCCAATGCTCTGGTTTGATTGATCTTCCAGTGCTATATTTAAATGGTGATTTTATTCCAGGCAAATCAATTTCAATTCTAATCGTTGTAATTTCAGCCAAGGGTTTTAATAATGCAAATCTCATCGGTGGGTGGTCAGGTGGGTGGTTTATTTAGTAATATACAGGAAAATAGTGGTATATTGTTTCCATCAATCAATGATTTATATATATATATGACAATATTTCCGATAAAAGTCCGAGTCCCGTCCAGACCGCTAGAATAGAAAAAAAATCCCTCGTTTTCGAAGGCTTTTTTGGTTTAATGCAATAGGTATTTAATTTTGATTAATAAATTTTAACTGTTTTAGCATGAAAAAAATTGAAGCAATCATTCGTAAGTCAAAGTTCAAAGAGGTAAAAGAAGCTCTTCATGATGTTAATGTAAACTTTTTCAGCTACTGGGACGTGACAGGTGTTGGAAACGAAAAACAAGGACATGTCTACAGAGGAATAAGTTATAGCACTTCAGAAATCCAACGCAGGTATTTATCAATTGTTGTGAACGATGATTTTGTTCAGCCCACAATAGATGCCATCATTAAATCTGCCGCAACTGACCAAATTGGTGATGGTAAAATATTTGTTCTCACTATAGAAGAAGCTTACCGAATTAGGACAGGTGAAAAAGGTGTAGAGTCACTCAATTAATGCTTTAAAAGCATTAATATCTCACTTTTTATTTTTTTTCTAACGCCCTCTAACACATTTAGTTTAATATTGTTCTTTCGGTTTTGTGCTGGTCATTTCAATTCCTGTTATCAAAGTAAATCATGAAAAAATTAAAAATTCTAGGGAGCCTGTTTCTTGGTCTAGCGCTAACATTCATCCTTTTAATTCTATTCTTGTTTGTTTGCTATGACAAACCTATGCCAGAGGGAGAGCAAGGCGAAGCTGCCGAACGTTTGGCCTACAAAATGCTTGACGCACTCGCCTATGACAAGTATAAAGAAACGAATCTTTTAAGCTGGACATTTAGAGGAAAGCATACCTATGCATGGAGCCGAAAAGAAGGCAAATGCAAAGTGATTTGGGAGAATAAACGTGTTCACTTAGTGTTGAACAACAAACAAGATTCCACGGTATTCGTTGACGATATTGAATATACAGGAACAAAAAAGAAGGAACTTGTTGATCAGGCACAGGCATATTTTAACAACGATTCCTTTTGGTTGGTTGCTCCATATAAAGTCTTTGATCTGGGTGTTGAACGTCGCTACATTAAAACGGAAGAGGGGCGAGCTGCCCTTTTGGTTACCTACACCAAAGGTGGTAAAACTCCTGGTGATAGCTATTTGTGGCATTTTGATGCACAAGGAGTTCCAACTTCTTTCCAGTTATGGGTGGATTTAATCCCCCTTGGAGGCTTACATGCAAGCTGGGAGGATTGGAAGACAACAACCAGTGGTGCAAAAATTGCTGCTTTCCATCAGCTCTCTTTCTTGGGTATAGAATTAACTGATATACAAGGAATTTCTTTTTAATCTAGAGCTAAATACAAATCAAATTGATTTTTTCTGTTAAAATAAGTTTAGGCAGTTTAATTACAATCGTATTTAGCGACAACGAGACCGTCAGATTTTCTCACTTCAATAATTTTATCGAAATCTCTAAGATGCATAAAGGCAAAATTATCGCCTGAAATAAATTGATGCTCAAAGTCGTAGATGTAATTAAAAATTAGCATGTCACCAACACTTGGCTCAAGTATGGGGCCGCTATGGTAGGCTAGATTGTAATTATTATAGGTGTTTTCGTTGCAAAAGTAAACATAAGACGCCTCCAATAAAGTACCCGAAACAGTCGAAGAATCGTAGTTTATGCCAATATAAATGGGTCCTGTTTTGGTTGGATTTAATTGAACAAAGTTGTTGACTTGGATCATTGGCGCTGGATTACCAGCGGCATCAAAAATAGAAGTTCCGGATGCTGGCAATACAGTAATAACCTCTTTGCCAGTAATATGATTTCCATTCATGGGTAGCTCTAAAATAAAGGTGCTGTTGTTGACAATAAGCACACTCAATGGAGTGGGAGAAGTGAGGTCAGCTGTACTTCCATTTCGAGAAATGGATAAGGCAAAGTCTGCTGCTGTCAAGGGTGTTCCACTGTTATCGGTAAAAACATCTTCTTGAAAACGTAGGGTAATACTTGTGTTGTCTTCTACAACACTTGTATCAATTGTATAGGGGTCAGTTTTGTCGATTAAATTTACATTGTTTAAATTGTTGGTTTGAATCCCAGCAAGAGTACCTGCACAATTGAAAAGAGATTGAGGAGATATAATTGGATTTACGGTGACTATTTCGTCTCCAGTGGGAGTTCCAACTAAGCTAAAGGTAAGTTGATAAATTATTTTTGCCGCACTATTATCTATTGGAGTTCCATCATCCCAGTACCAACCTCCTTTTGGTTCTAGGAAATCGGCGGCACTAATATCCTGAGAAAGTCCAATCCATGAACTCGAAACATTTATATTATTGGGAAGAAAAATAATCGTTTCAGGGGGCAAAGCATTTACATCTACAAAATATTCGTATTCTTCGACTGAATTGTACACCAGTAGATCTCCACCAGCGGCCTGTGCTTTTGCTTTTTGACTTGTCCATGAACTTGAGCTTGTAGATCTATAATATGAATGGGCACAACCTGAGCCAACCGGCCAAGAAGTAATGTAGGTATAGCCTGGTATTACTTGTTGAACAGGGCTAATCAATTCCAATATTCCAGGTAAATTAGTGATATCTCGCAAGTCATTTAATTTTCCGGTATCTACATGTTGTGCATAGTTTTCTGTTCCTGAATTATTAGGTTCTCCAGCATTCCAATAGGGCTTAAAGTTATAGTTTCCAAGTTTGGTAATTGTTGTGGGTATATAGGAACCTAGTGTCGCCTGCCCGCCACTTAGGCTTAAGTTAAAATCAGTCACCTCGATACAGGTTAGGCTACTACAACTTGAATTGGAATAGATTTCTTCATCGAAGACGATGTTAATTTTAAGATTGTCATCAGAAATTGAACTACCCGTAATGGCCTCATATTGCGCTTGTATAGCAGAGGAAAAAAGAAAAAAGGTAACGAAAATAAAATAGTTTTGTCTGAAAATCATTTGAAGTAATTCAACTGTTTTTTGGTTTTAAAAACCATAAATCATGGTTTAAATATAATTAAAAACAGTCAGAGATAGATGCTCACTCTTGAAGCAATTCTATTTTTTATACATTTAAGAATCTTAAATGATGGAACTACAGATGAAATTATCCGACTGGAAAGACAAAGGCAATTATTTTACTTTTAACGAGCATCATTTATTTTCTGTTGAACAAGGCCAAGGTGAACCCTTGTTGTTGATTCATGGCTTTCCCACGGCCTCATGGGATTGGGCGAAAATGTGGCCTCAGCTAGTCAAAAATTACCGTGTACTTACTTTAGATATGCTTGGCTTCGGTTTCTCGGATAAGCCAAGAAAGCACTCGTACAGTATTGCCGAACAAGCCGATTGTATCGAACATTTTTTAGCAGAAAAAGGAATTGCCAATATTCATATTTTAAGCCATGACTATGGTGATACCGTTGCCCAAGAATTGCTTGCTCGCTTCCAAACAAATTCTTTTACACCAAATCCTTCTTTGACCCTAAAATCGATTTGCTTTTTGAATGGCGGATTATTTCCAGAAACCCATCAGCCTTTGCTGATTCAAAAAATATTGATGTCTCCTCTTGGGTTTATGGTTGGACGTTTGTTTAATCGTAAAAAATTGAAGAAGAATTTTAATCAAATCTTTGGCCCCACCACTTTGCCAACAGAGAAGGAACTGACCTCTTTTTGGACATTGATTTCATCCAATGGCGGGAAATATGTTTTTCATTTATTGATCCGATATATGCAGGAGCGCAAAGACAATCGAGAACGCTGGGTGGGTGCACTTCAAAATGCGAAAATTCCTTTACGAGTAATTGACGGAGTCTATGATCCAATTTCCGGCCAAAATATGGTCGATCGTTACAGAAAAATTGTTCCCAATCCCGATGTGATTGAATTAAAAAATATTGGACATTTCCCCTTGGTTGAGGCGCCAAAAGAAGTTGTGAAGCATTACCGTGAATTTAGATTGAAGCAAGGGGACTGACTGCGGTTTTGCTGAGCGATGGGGTGCACTTAAGAAATGTTCTTCTTCTTAAGTAATTCGACCCTGTCATCATGAAGTACAATGACCTTGCGTTTGTACAGAAATCCAACCGCTTTTTTGAAGGCTTTTTTACTCATGTTCAATGTAGTTCGAATTTCATTTGGACTACTTTTATCCGTAAGGTACAAGCTGTTTTTCTTTTTTAGGTAGTTGAGCAGAGTGTCACAATCTGGATCAATGGCATTTTTAAAGCCTTGCGGACGAAGACTCACGTCTATTTTTCCATCTTCACGAATGAACTTAATGTATCCCTTTACTTCATCTCCGTTATTAAGGGGTTGATAGACATCATTTTTAAAAACCAAACCTTCGTTTTCGTCGTCAATTTGTACCACATAACCCAGTTGTGTACTTCGAACAACAATTAACACTACTTGGTCACCTATTTGATATTCCATGGATATGTATTGATAATTCAAAGATAGCTTAAAATAGCTAAAAAGATTGTGTTATTATATGCTTGCTTATATGTTCTATTATGTAATTTTACATATAAAATAGCTTTGCTATGGATTCAAAGAAATTACGTCAAGTTGCCGGTTGTTTTCCTACCGGAGTAACAATAGTTAGTTGTGTTAATCCTGCGGGCGCTGTTCATGGAATGACAGCCAGTTCTTTCTTGTCTGTTTCATTGTCTCCTGCCTTGGTTTTATTTTCGATTATGAATGAGAATCAATTAGCAGGCTTTTTGCAAGAAGGAATGCCGCTGGGGATCAGTATTTTATCTGAAAATATGGAAGCAATCAGTAACCATTTTGCAAAAATCAAGCTGATGGAACAGTCGCCTGTTTTTTCAATGAAAGCTAAAGCACCAGTGCTAGTCGATGCGCAAGGATGGTATGCAACCAAAGTTCAACAACTTATCCCTGCTGGAGATCATGTTTTGGTGTTATGTCGTGTCGAAGATTTGGCGGCAAAAACTGAAGAGAACCCTTTGGTTTATTATAAGGGATACAAGAAAATTGCTGCATCCTAAAATATTTCTGCTTTTTAAGCATATTGTAAAAGTAAATCGAACCTATGATATACAAAGACTTTACTAGTTTTAAATCAGCAAAGGGAATTACATTTGATCCTACCAAATGGCTTATAGTTACCCAAGAAATGATCGATCATTTTGCCAAGGCAACCCATGATCATCAATGGATTCATGTTGATCAAAAAAGGGCTGTAAAAGAATCACCCTTCAAAAAGACCATTGCCCACGGGTTCTTGTCTCTGGGTTTGATAACAACATTTTTAGCGGAATCTGTGCAAGTAACTTCCCTTAAAATGGGTTTTAATTATGGCATTGACTCTGTTCGTTTTCCGCATCCTGTTGTCGAGGGAGCAGCACTTAGAGGAGTTGTGAGTATAGAAACCATTGAAGAACAGAAGTTTGGTGGGCTTAAAATCATCTGGAATGTTGTGGTGGAAATCAAAAATGTGAAGAAACCAGCTTGTGTAGCAAAAATGACTACTATTGCCTATGAATAAATCCTTTCCATGGGAAAAAGAGACTATTATTGAAGTAATAACTCCCCATCACGCCGCTTTAAGACTAGTATTGAAAGTCTGGAGAAAGCTGCATTTGAGCTTTCTTGGAACTATAAATGGACACCAGGACAATAGTTGAATCATATTAGAAAATTCATAGATCCGGTTGTACTTGCTTTTTCTGCCTGTGAAAAAGAATTTAAAGAATAAAAAAATCCTTTCAGTATTTGCTAGCGTTGGCAAAAAAGTACCACGAGAAAGACCTTGACTTGTATGTTATTCCCCATCCTTTGATTGGGAAACTTACCCTGAGAGAAATGCTGTTTTTTTGTGTCTATCATGTGCAGCACCACAATAAACTCACACAGGAGATAATTAGCAACCACTAGTTACATTGAATAAAATTAACTATCTTTACTTCAAAAATATCCCTAGGGAACATGTCGTTGTGTTGCTTGTACGGAAATGTACAAGAGGTTTGTAGAAAACCAGTGAAGAGCTTTCCATTACATTGGAGGGCTTTTTTTTATTTAAACATAAATAATGGAAAACAAAAAAAGGTAAGAACCTTGTGGAACTTACCCTTAAAATATTAGTTATTCAGATTTTAATATGTGTTACAATTTGTAAAGTTTGGTTTGGGTAATGTGTATTGTGGACTATTACCTGAGAAATCAGAACAATTTGTTACATTAGAAACATCCCAATTCGATAAATCTTGATTAAACTGATGAGAGTTAAAAAACATATTCCACATTAATACAACACTAGAAACATCCCAATTTGATATATCTCCGTTGAATGTACTTCCTGAGAACATATAACCCATACGAGTAACATTACTGACATCCCAATTAGAAATATCCCCATTGAATTGAGAATTACCAAACATCCTAATACTCATACTAGTAACATTACTCACATCCCAATTAGAAATATCCCCATTGAATTGAGAATCAGCAAACATAGTATCCATATCCATAACTGACGAAACATCCCAATTAGATATGTCACCATTGAATTGAGAGTTATCAAACATTCTTTCCATATCTACTACACTACTAACATCCCATTTAGAGATGTCTCCATTAAATTCAGAATTTATAAACAACCCATACATTGATGTAACATTACTTACATCCCAATTTGAAATATCCCCTGTAAAATTTGGAGGGACACTACTAGAAAAACCATATTGTAATAGGGTAATTTTCGTTGTACATAATTGATTCAAATTTCTACCTTCATTTATCCATGTTAGAATATCTCTAAAACGACCAATTGTATATTCTACTCCATTTACCTCACCAGTATCTCCAAAAGTTCCCCATTCTTCACTTTTTATGGTAACACCATTTTCATCTAAATAAATTGGATTTAACATGACTCCATTTTCGTCTACAGGGACACCACGTCGTGTACTGTTATCTAAATCATCATCATCACCAATACCGTCTCCATCGGAATCTAAAAAATTGAAATTACCTACCAATGTTTTATTCCCATCCATAATAATCGTTAGTGGGGATTCTGTACCACTCCAACCACCACTCCACTCTTTGAATGAAAAATTATTGTTTGGTGTCACATTAATGGTAACCTCAGTTCCATCTTCATATTCACCACCTGATGGACTAATAGTACCTCCTTCTGTTGGATTAGAAGTTACAGTAAGAGTGTACATTGTTGGTTCTGATTCTTTGGAACAATTAACAATTAAAATTGAAACAAAAAGGATTATAATTTTTTTCATATATAAAAAGTAACGTAAGTAAAACTACGAAATTTTTATAAGGTGGGAGGTTAAATGTAACTTAGAGAATACTTTTTTCCCAAATGGGTATCGGAGTGGAATTTTTATCGAGGAGACTTTTTTTCCCTATGGAAAACATTAAAGTAAATCTTTATTTAAGTAATAATCAATCATTCTATTATCTAATAAAGACTTTTCTTTTTGAATTAATTGTTTGTTAGTTTTTAATTCAAACATCAAGTTTATTCGGTCAATACAGTTGTTTTTCTCTCTATTTATGTGAATTCTGTTTTGATTTTTCACGTAAAAAACATCTAATAATTGATTGTTTGAGACTTTTTTATGATTTAATAAAAGGGATAAGACATCAACCATTTTATCATTTAATTCTATTTTAATTCTCCCATAATTCAGTGTTTTTTCATTTAAAGAAATAGATTTTTTATTGAAAAATATTTTTTTAATAATAAAAATAAAAACCAAACCTGACAATATCATTAAAACATAAAATGGATAGTCCCAATTAGATTTGATGAAGTCCCCTTCTTTTTTTTTGTTATCAATTAAAGAGTCTATATTTATTGATGTTACAATAGAATTCATTCTACTGTCTTTCGTTTCAAAATATAATTTATTTTCTATTATTGAAGAATCTGAATTGAAAATTGATGAGTTTTCTATCACACTTAACTTGTAAGAATAAAAATCCAACGTTTCTTTATTTAGGATAAAACTTTTCCTTTGTTTGTTAATTATTAGAACATAGTCTTGATTTAGATCAAAATATGATCTTGGATGTTCAAAAGAATCTTTTAGATCAAAGGTTTTAGTAATTTCTCTTTTATTCAAATCAAAAACAAATCCTTTATTAACCATCTCAGACTTATTGTTTTCATATTTAATAATATAATATCCAAATACATGAAGTTTATTGTCTCGAATAAAATGAATTCCAACATAATTAAAGGGTTTAATTAAATCTGAGTTTTTGTAGTTAATAATATCCCATTCACCCAATTTATCATCATAGAATATTAAGTTTTTATTGTTCTTAAAGTAACCATATCCTCCGAATCGAAACAAAGTGTCACGATGAACAAAGTCTAATGATAAATTGTGTATGTTGTCATTATATGAGTTGTCAATTCTAACAATTGAGTCATTTTTCAATTCATATACAATTCCACTGGATTCATTCAAGAAAACTATTTTTTCATTTAATTCAAATCTTTTAAATTTTTCAGGATCAAATCCGTTTTCATATTTAAATGAGAGATTATTTATCGTTCCTACTGAGTCAATCTGAATAATTTCATTATCAACAATCATTATTTTTTTTTGAGTAATAAATAATAATGAAAACAGTGAAATAAATATGGTTGATGTTATTGTATGCATATACAATATTAGTAATTTGATTCAAAATCAATGTAAACAAACAATAGATTTGAACAAAATATTATTAGATGAAAAATATAATTTATTCATTCGTGTTATTTTGTTTGTTTTCTTGTTCCAAAGAAACTACATCTGAACCCATGTTAAATGATGGTCAAATAACACTATCTCTGGACTTAATAAGAGAATTCAGTTTACAACTAGATAACTCATCCTCTAAATCTCTTCAACTTGAAGATTCTGATTTTGTCCATGTTTATGATAATGAAATAACGGTTAACTTCACATCTGTCCCCCCAGGATATAGTGAAAGTTTAACATTCAATCCAAATGATAATACCCAACGTGTTACCTTACCTTACGGAGAGTATAACTGGGAAATTTCACCAAGGAATAATCCTTCTCCCATTTCTAATACATTATCAGTATCCGGTCAATCAACATCCGTAATTACGATAAATGAACCCTCGGTTGATCTAACTTTAAATGTAAATACTGATTATGCATTAGTTACTGTTAATGATGATTATACTTCAAATGTTACCTTAACACATGAAGATTTAAGTTTATCGATGAATATAAAAGATGGTTATAACTATGGATACGTATTATCAGGAACAACCTCATCATCGATTAGTGTAATAGATACTAATGGAGACATTTACACTGATGATCTTGGATTAATTCAGAGTTGTAAACATTACAAATACCAATTGGATTATTCAGAAGTAGGAGTTAGTTCTCTTATCTGTGTTTGTGACCCTTTTGAAGTTATTGAACGATATTTTTCTCTTTGTTCTGGTTCTAGTTCTTTAATTAATGAATCTAAATTATGGTTGACATTTGATAATAATCTAAATGATCAAAGTACTTATGGTAATACGGTTACTAATTATGGTACTTCATTTTCATCAAATCGAAATAACATAAATAATTCATCACTACTCTTAAATGGACAAAATTATCTAATAGTAGATGAAAATAGTTCTTTAGAAACGATTGAATTGAGCGTTTCTGTTTGGGTAAAACCATCTTCACTTGGTGTGTCTGTTCCATGGAATACCATTTTAAAGAAAGGAACTTACTCTCAAGCCAGTAGTGAAACATTTTTTTTAGCATTAAATGATAGTCAAAATGGAAATGGAGATGTACAAGTCGGATATAAAAATAACACCTGTGATACAGGACAAGGATGGAATAAGTTCATTGAGACTTCGAATACTCCACTAATTAATAATTGGACACATCTTGTCATTACTCATGATTCTAATAACAATCAATCTATATATATTAATGGTTCATTATTTAGTAGTGAAGTTGTTGAAGGTAATTTAAGTATATGTCCTGGTGGACAAATATCAATTGGTAGTGAATGGTCACAAAACATTAGTGGATTTATAGGTTCTATTGATGATCTTGGTTTATGGGACAAGGTTCTTTCTCCATGTCAAGTAGAGTGGTTATATGAAAATTAAACAAACTTCTTCAAATCATACCCCACAAAACTCCTCCCCAATTGATGACAAACCCTCCCTGTAGTTCCACTACCCATGAAGGTGTCATATATTAAATTAACTTCTGTTAGATTTAACAGAAGTTTTTTCAAAGAGGAGGTTTCTTATAACTGAGAAAACACTTTTCCCCTAAACCCTAATCGGTAGGGGTTTTATATCGGGGTTGGTTTTTTTACTGAGGGGAATTTGATATGGTAACTTCTGTTAAATCTA
>Ga0209199_1005832_pt1 | contig 10626 bp, 3 predicted proteins | sample COGITO_mtgs_1105_7_FD_184805 | JGI IMG/M metagenome (GOLD analysis project Ga0209199, IMG submission 184805) | Pelagic marine microbial communities from North Sea - COGITO_mtgs_110523 (SPAdes) (version 2) | ecosystem: Environmental > Aquatic > Marine > Epipelagic ...
ACAGTGGTCTATTTGTACTATACCAAGTTTTTCTAACTTCATAATCTGTACTAAATACTGTAGTCCATGTGGTTGTAGTAGATCTATTAGTACTCCACGTGGTTGTAGTATTCCATGAAGTTTCCCATGTCGTAGTGACGTCATATATTGTACCCCATGTGGTTGTTGTACTTCTACTCGTAGATTGACTTGTATTCCAAGTAGTTGTTGTATTTCTACTTGTTGAATAACTAGTCGTTGTCGAGTGTGACGTATTATATGTAGTTGTAGTAGATCTACTCGTAGATTGACTAGTGTTGTACACTGTTGTCCATGAAGTTGTCCACGTGGTTGTTGTAGATTTATTAGTATTGTACACTGTTGTCCACGAAGTTGTCCACGTAGTTGTTGTAGATTTATTAGTCTGTAAAGAGGTAATCCATGTGGTTGTTGTATCTACCTCTGTAATTCTACTCGTTGTCCATGAAGTTGTCCACGTGGTTGTTGTACTATGTTCCGTAGTTCTACTTGTTCCCTTACTTGTTCCCCAAATAGTTACTGTACTCTTAGACGTCGAGTGTGACGTTGAATGAGAAGTAGTCCATGAGGTTGTCCAAGTTGTAGTAGTTGACCTTTCAGTTCCTCTACTTGTAGTATGACTAGTTGTCCAAGTAGTTGTTGTCGAGTGTGACGTTCCTCTACTCGTTCCTCTACTTGTTGTCCATGAGGTTGTCCATGTTGTAGTAGTTGATTTACTAGTTGAATGCGAGGTCGATTGATTCGTATTAAACGTAGTTGTAGTCGAGTGTGACGTTGATTTACTTGTAGCGATACTTGTTGTCCAAGTCGTATTATAAGTAGTTGTAGTCGAGTGTGACGTTGACTGACTAGTTGTCCAAGTAGTTGTAGTCGAATGTGACGTTCCTCTATTTGTTCCCCTGCTAGTTGACCAATATGTAGTATAAGTAGTTGTTGTCGAGTGTGACGTTCCTCTACTAGTGTTATAAGTTGTAGTCCACGACGTTGTCCATGAAGTAGTAGTCGATCGACTAGTATTATATATAGTCGTATATGACGTCGTGGTCGAATGTGACGTTGTCTGATTTGTATTAAACGTTGTAGTCCACGAAGTTGTCCATGCAGTAGTAGTCGATCGACTAGTTGCAAACACAGTCGTGTATGTAGTTGTAGTCGAGTGTGACGTTGTCTGATTTGTATTAAATGTCGTAGTGTAAGACGTAGTCCATGAGGTAGTCGTTGATCTAGACGTATTCCAATATGTTGTATAAGTAGTTGTTGTCGAGTGTGACGTTCCTCTACTAGTGTTATAAGAAGTAGTCCATGAAGTAGTCCATGCAGTTGTTGTCGATCGACTAGTATTATATGTAGTCGTATATGACGTCGTAGTCGAATGTGACGTTGATTGACTAGTTGTCCATTTAGTTACTGTCGAATGCGATGTTGATCTCCAGGTTCCTCTACTAGTTATAAATGTAGTGGTCCATGTAGTCGTAGTCGAGTGTGACGTTGCAAACGTAGTTGTATACGTAGTTGTAGTCGAATGTGACGTTGACTGACTTGTGTTCCAAGATGTAGTCCAATATGTAGTATATGACGTTGTAGTCGATTTATTAGTTGCAAACGTTGTAGTCCACGTAGTTGTAGTCGAGTGTGACGTTGACTGACTAGTTGTCCAGGTAGTTGTAGTCGAATGCGTCGTCGAACGTGTCGTAGATTGACTAGTATTGAATGTTGTAGTCCACGTAGTCGTTGTTGACCTGCTCGTTGACCAAGTTGTAGTAGTTGACTTTTGAGTTAATCTACTTGTACCGTGACTAGTTCCAAATGTTGTAGTCCACGTAGTCGTTGTTGACCTGCTCGTTGACCAAGTTGTAGTGTAAGACGTAGTCGTCGAATGATTAGTTGTTTTACTCGTATTCCAAGTAGTCGTTGTAGATCTATTTGTCCCTCTACTTGTACCGTGACTGGTTCCAAATGTGGTTGTATATGTTGTCGTAGTTGATTTACTGGTATTCCAATACGTGGTATATGACGTCGTAGTCGAATGTGACGTTGATCGACTAGTTGCAAATGTAGTTGTAGTCGAATGTGACGTTGATCTCGATGTTGATTGACTAGTTGCAAACGTTGTATTATATGTCGTAGTGGTCGATTTACTAGTATTCCAATATGTAGTATACGACGTTGTTGTAGATCTTGTAGTTGATCTACTTGTATTATAAGATGTAGTCCATGATGTGTTATACGCAGTGCTTGTAGTTCTACTAGTATTCCATGAAGTAGTATATGATGTTTCAGCTTGATAAGATTCTGATCTACTAGTGCTCTTACTTGTATTCCATGATGTTGTATAACCGGTAGTTGTAGATTTTGAAGTTATTTTTTTAGTTAAATGACTTGTACCAACAGCTGCTTCCCATACTGTAGTATAAGATGTAGATACAGCCCATGATGTAGTATACGACGTGCTGGTGTTCCAATAACTCGTATAAGAACCATCCGTAAATTTAGAGGTAGATTGACTCCCAGATGTAGTTCTACTAGTATTATTCGAAACATTTGTTAATCTACTCGTTCCCCATGATGTAATGTATAATCCCATTTAAACTTCTTGTCTTATTTTTAATTATCTTTCTTATTCAAATTACCCTGGCTGACATTCAAACTGACAACCGTATTGCCATGCATTAGGATGACATGGATCATAACATATCTCCTGTGGATCACATATTTCCGGACCTCCTTCTTCTGGACATAATTCAGGTTTTCTATTATGGGTTAAAATTCCGTTAGCAAAGAAGATATCATTAGGTTCAACATCCAATTTGTAAACTGCATATGTGTTTGTTGTGTCTTCTGTTACGGATGTTACTAAAATCTCACCATCAGTTATATGATATAGATAATCTCCAACCTCTACTGTTTGAGCCTGTCTTGCTACCCATTTTCCAGATTTTTTTACAATATGTAAATGGTGAGGTGTTGATTTTATTAAGCCGTTATTTATATCAATTATACCAATCGCGTAGGTTTTTCTAGCAGCAACTAATTTATCATCATATGATAGATTATCTGCAATAGTAGTTGTTTCTACATCCCCCAACCCCTGTTCAATTTCTATATTATGTGGTCCATCCATCGTTAATATAGGTTCATTTAATTGAAGATCTTCAATCTTTACAGTTTCTGTTTCAGAAACATGAATCCATGAGCCTTCTACAATACAATCGCTAAGGCCATCATCAGTTTCTCTCTGTGTTACAAAGTTTGTATTATACGAGTAATATGTAGTCCACGAGGTAGTGTAATTAACTGTAGTATTCCACGATGTAGCGTAATTTATATTAACTACTGCGCTCTCTTGCGTTGATTTAGACGTAGTTTTACTGTATGTCGTATTTCTAGTAGTAGATCTACTGTATGTGTACAGTGTGTTATAAGATGTAGTCCACTCTGTCCACCATGAAGTAGTAGTTGATTTACTAGTCGCTTTACTAGTTGCAAATGTTGTAGTCCATGTTGTGTTATATGTTATAGTAGTCAGTTTCACGGTTGTTTGACTAGTTGAAAAGACTGTCGTGGTATCGTGTTTAGTTGACCTACTTGTCGATTTACTAGTTGCAAATGTTGTAGTCCATCCTGTTGTTGTTGAATGAGACGTTGACCTACTAGTCTGGTATGTTGTAGTCGTTGATCTATTTGTTGATCTAGTGGTATTCCAAGATGTCGTCCAACTAGTGTTATATGTAGTAGTGGTAGACTTAGTAGTATTCCAAGAAGTATTATACGTCGTGGTAGTCGAATGCGATGTTCCTCTACTAGTTACCCATGTTGTAGTTGTTGATTTACTTGTTGATCTAGACGTATTGTAAGACGTAGTCCATGAAGTAGTCCATGAAGTAGTAGTCGACTTATTAGTATTAAAGGTCGTTGTATAAGTAGTAGTGGTCGAATGTGACGTTGACTGGCTTGTATTAAACGTAGTTGTAGTTGATCTTGTAGTTGATCTACTTGTATTATAAGATGTAGTCCAAGATGTAGTCCATTTGGTAATCGTTGACTGATTTGTATTAAACGTGGTAGTAGTCGAACGATTAGTTGTTCTACTTGTTGCCCATGTTGTTGTCCACGTTGTATTATATGTTGTAGTGGTCGATCTAGTCGTGTTCCAATATGTTGTATAAGTAGTTGTAGTCGCTCTATTCGTTGTTCTACTCGTATTCCAAGTAGTTGTAGTCGAATGCGATGTTCCTCTATTAGTTCCACGACTTGTTGTCCAAGTTGTGGTATAAGCAGTTGTAGTCGAATGATTAGTTGTTCTACTCGTATTATAAGTTGTAGTCGTTGATCTATTTGTTGATCTAGTGGTATTCCAAGATGTCGTCCAACTAGTGTTATATGTAGTAGTGGTCGATCTAGTCGTGTTCCAATATGTTGTATAAGTAGTTGTAGTTGAATGATTAGTTGTTCTACTCGTATTCCAAGTAGTCGTTGTAGATCTATTTGTCCCTCTACTTGTACCGTGACTTGTTGTCCAAGTTGTGGTATACGAAGTTGTAGTCGAATGAGACGTTGTTTGACTTGTTGTCCAAGTGGTTGTAGTCGATCTAGTAGTTCCACGGCTAGTTCCACGGCTTGTTGCCCAAGTTGTCGTATAAGTAGTTGTAGTCGAATGATTAGTTGTTCTACTCGTATTCCAAGTAGTCGTTGTAGATCTAGTAGTTCCACGGCTAGTTCCACGACTTGTTGCCCAAGTTGTGGTATAAGTAGTTGTAGTCGAATGATTAGTTGTTCTACTCGTATTCCAAGTAGTCGTTGTAGATCTATTAGTTCCTCTGCTTGTACCATGACTTGTTGACCAAGTTGTGGTATACGAAGTTGTAGTCGAATGACTTGTAGATTGACTAGTCGTCCATGTAGTAGTCCAATAAGTAGTGTAAGACGTTGTAGTAGACTTCGTAGTATTCCACGATGTTGTATAAGTAGTTGCAGTCGAATGTGAGGTGGATCTACTGGTGTTAAAATATGACGTCCAATTTGTAGTATATGTAGTTACAGTCGATCTGCTTGTTGACCATGTTGTAACATACTCTGTAACAAATGTGGTTGTAGTAGATTTACTAGTTGATTGACTAGTTGTCCACGATGTCGTCCAATTTGTAGTATATGCAGTTACAGTCGATTTACTAGTACTATAGCTAGTTGTCCACGATGTCGTCCAATTAGTCGTAGTCGATTGATTTGTCGATCGACTAGTAGTATAACTAGTAGTATATGTCGTCGTATATGTCGTAGTAGTCGATTGACTAGTATTCCAATATGTGGTCCAACTCGTAGTATAAACAGTTATAGTCGATTGATTTGTCGATTGACTAGTTGTCCACGATGTCGTCCATGCAGAAGTAGTTGTTCTACTTGTATTCCATGATGTCGTCCATGTTGTTGTGGTAGCCCTATCAGTTGATCTACTAGTACCATGACTTGTTGACCATGTTGTGGTAGTAGATCGAGTTGTTGACCGTGAAGTAGTATGGGATGTTGACCAAACTGTAGTCCATGTCGTCGATGTTGAGTGCGACGTTGCATAAACAGTAGTAGTAGAGTGTGATGTTGTCCACGTAGTACTAGTACTCTTAGACGTGGACCATACTGTAGTCCAAGTGGTAGTAGTAGATTGACTAGTATTAAAAACTTTATCAGTCTGACGTGAAGTATTTCTTTTTTCTACAGTAGATTGTGAAGTATTCCACGTAGTAGTGGTACTCTTAGATGTACTCTTAGATGTATTTACTGCACTTCCGGTAGACCAGAAATCAACTCTTGAAAATCCTATATTCTTCATATTGTCCTTTTAATTATATTCTATTTATTACGCAAAGTTACCAATGTAATTACAAAGTACATTGTCTTGATCTACCACAAAATATGATATAATTGAAACTCCTCCAGGTGCATCGTACCATTCAATTGCCGCACCGGATGGTGTTTTCATGAAAGGTGGTAATTCTAGAAATGACGCTCCAGCTCCATTAATAATAAGAATTGTACCTGATTGACCGGCATTAGAAGGATTAACTGACATTGTAATTTCAGTATTACTACCGGCGTTAACAACGAATGCATCACCTAGATCTAAGTCTGCTGTAAATACTCCACCGCTACCAGTAACTGTAATCAATTCTCTCTGTAATCTACCCGTTAAATATAGGTCATCGAATTGTACATCTGAATTAGTATTCGTATATTGGTTCATTGCGGTAGCATACGTATTAGAAGTACCTGTTGCACCTTTAATACCCGATGATCCCGATGATCCGCTCGTTCCAGAAGAACCTGAAGAACCATTTGTTCCGTTAGTTCCAGAAGTTCCGTTAGTTCCAGAAGTTCCGTTAGTTCCAGAAGTTCCGTTTGTTCCAGAAGTTCCGTTTGTTCCGTTTGTTCCTGATGAACCTGAAGTTCCTGAAGAACCGTTTGTTCCGTTAGTTCCTGATGAACCTGAAGAACCGTTAGTTCCATTAGTTCCTGATGAACCGCTTGAACCGTCTGTTCCTGAAGTACCATCTGCACCCACTTTCATAGGCGTAAACGTAACAACTAATTGACCGCCTAAAGATTTATAATAAACAGCGTCTGCATTTTCTATATTATGAATAGAACCACCTGGTGAACCAGCTGCGACCCATGCTCTATAGTTATCAGTCGTCATATGCATGTCGGTTGATGTTCCGCCTGGGAAGTGGTTAGAATCAGAACCACCTACTCTTTCGAGAGTTAATCTTAAATCTCCACGTCCACCTGATCCATTAACGATAGATTGACCTGTACCTTTATATAAGTGATATTTAGTTGAATCACCTCTTTGTGCCATTTTGACATAAATGACATCATAACCTTCTTGTATCATATCGTCGAATAACGACTTTTGATAGTTGATGTCTTCTAAACCATTTGCTATATCAGAGAACCACCATTCTTTAGTACCTGAGTAAATAAATGAAGATGCTTCTGTATGCGCTAATTGATTTACGTTTGTGTATGTACTATCACTAAACGTAACACCATCATATTCAACACCTAAACCACCGGCAGCACCATCATTACCTGAAGAACCTGAAGAACCGCTTGTTCCTGAAGAACCGCTTGTTCCTGATGTACCGCTCGTTCCAGAAGAACCACTTGATCCTGAAGATCCGTTTGTACCGTTAGTTCCTGAAGATCCGTTTGTACCGTTAGTTCCTGAAGACCCGCTTGTTCCTGAAGAACCTGATGTACCGCTTGAACCAGCATCACCTTGAGGTCCTTGAATAGAACCACCTGACATCCAACCTTCTGCTGCAGTCCACACCCATAAAGAATCATCTGCTTGTACAATATATGCATCACCGTTTGAATTACCAGTAGTTGGTAGTGCATCTGAAGTTGCAACTTGTCCTTGCATTTCAACACCCCAACCCGGATTACCTTGAACACCTTTAATACCTGATGTACCATTCGTACCACTTGAACCTGAACTTCCGTTTGTACCAGAAGTTCCGTTTGTTCCGTTAGTTCCCGATGTTCCGTTAGTACCAGAAGTTCCGTTAGTTCCTGATGAACCGCTTGAACCATTAGTTCCAGAAGTTCCGTCTGTTCCACTTGTTCCGGGAGCACCTTTAATACCTGATGTTCCGTTCGTTCCAGATGTTCCGTTAGTTCCTGAAGTTCCATCAGTACCAGAAGAACCGCTTGAACCATTAGTTCCTGAAGTTCCGTTAGTTCCTGAAGTTCCTGAAGTTCCGTTAGTACCTGAAGTTCCGTTAGTTCCTGATGAACCACTTGAACCATTCGTTCCTGAAGTTCCATCAGTACCAGAAGAACCGCTTGTTCCATTCGTTCCTGAAGTTCCATTCGTTCCTGATGAACCTGAAGTTCCATTAGTTCCAGAAGTTCCGTTTGTTCCTGATGAACCTGAAGTTCCTGATGAACCGCTTGAACCATCAGTTCCTGAAGTTCCTGAAGTTCCTGAAGTTCCATTAGTTCCTGAAGTTCCGTTAGTACCGTTTACACCAGCCTGACCTCTTTGTCCTTTTAAACCGGTTGCACCCACAGGAATTGTAAATTCGAATATTGCATCTGTTTCATCTCCAACATTTCTAACACTTACTGGAGTGCCTTCTAGTCCTGTTATAGATTCTGATGATACATCAACTGAACTACTTATACCATTAATACCAGAAGTTCCGTTGGTTCCTGATGAACCGTTTGTACCATTAGTTCCTGAAGTTCCATTAGTTCCTGAAGTTCCGTCTGTTCCACTTGTTCCAGGAGCACCTTTAATACCAGAAGTTCCGTTAGTTCCTGATGAACCATTTGTACCACTAGTACCATCCGTTCCTGATGAACCGCTTGAACCATTAGTTCCAGAAGTTCCGTTTGTTCCAGAAGTTCCGTTTGTTCCATTAGTTCCTGAAGTTCCAGGAGCACCTTTGATACCTGATGTTCCGTTAGTTCCTGATGAACCTGAAGTTCCACTAACTCCGCTAGTTCCGTTCGTTCCAGAAGTTCCGTTAGTTCCTGATGAACCGCTTGAACCAGAAGTACCTATATCACCAATAGGTTGAATAAACATATAAACTTCGTCGTTATTAGACATTGATCCCCAATCAGAACTAGAAATAGGCTCTAATTGTAAAGTTCTTTCATTTGAACCTAATTCGACATCTCTTACATAAAATGTTTTATAGATTGTACCATCAATAGAATTAGCAAAAACGACTATAGATTTTCTACTATTGGTAGAAAGTGTAGCTGCAACCAATGATGGTACAGCATTTCCACCTCTTAGGTGTGTTTCGCTTAAAGTTACCGATGATGGTGAAGATGTATTATCAAATCTAAATACTCCAGAAGCTACTGAACCAGTGGTAGCAGTGCTATATTTATACTGAAGTCCAAATGTATTTGGTAATGCATTGTTTTCATACTTTCCGGTTGTTGAATTATATGATAAAACATCTCCATTTACAGGTGACGTCGATATAAATTCAAGAATTTGTTTTAATTTCAGTTGAGACATGAATAGTGTTATTCTTTTTTATGTTTATATAATTATATATCTTAAATTATTTGTAACCAAGCTTGACTGGGTACAATTAAGAAAAAAAAACTATTTTTTCTTAGTTAGTATTGCCATAAATTCTAGATGTTGTTTTAAAATATCTGTTTTTGACGCATTATCAGTTGTTTTATACCACTGCCACGCCGTAGAATTTAATATACTATTTTGTTTTTCTTTTAATTTATCTATACTTTTTTCGATAGATGTTATATGTTCATACGCAGATTCAGGAATTTCTAATTCTAATTTTATTGCGCATCTAATTAATTTAGCCCAATCTTCAGTTTCATTAGCATCTACTGAGTCTTCATATATTTTTATATATTTATCTAACTTAGATTGATCAATATCTGGCGATAATTTATCTGGGTGACATTTTACAACAACCTTTCTAAATAGATTTTTAAAATCAGGATGTTTATTAGTTTCTTTTTCGAGTTCTTCTGATTCTTTATTAGACTTTGCCCATTCGTTTGCTATAGAATCAATCTCTTCTGTTTGAAGAATTTTATCTTCATCAATTTCAGATAATGATTCCATAAATTTATTCTTTATTTCACTATTAGCTGCTTCGATATCTTCCAAGTCCTCTAATAGAAATTCATACTCTCTAACGAGCCTTTTAAAAATCAACTTATTAGCATTAAGTCCCATTTTTTATTTGTATAAATTAGTTTGCCAATTATACGTAGAACCTATTTGGTGTGTATCTGGAGAGATCGCATTCTCTATTAATTTCTTATAAGTTTCCAATAGACCATCGTTATAAACAGTGTATCTAGTTAAAACATCTTCACTTCTTTTATTGTAAATATCTATGTTTTGATCATGAGATTCAATTGCTAACTTAAGTTGTCTAGCACCTGAACCGATAGAGTTTCCGTGATAATAATATCCAGCATCTTTGATCATAGGTGCGTTATGTACCAATGGAAATTGCAGATAGAGTGCATCTAAATATGAATAGTTTAATGGGTTTGAAATTTGATGTGCAAGAACCACGTCTGCCAACTGTGCTAATGCATCAACAGCCCTAAGTCTAGGTAGATAATTTAATTTAATAGGGTCTGTGTTAAATATTTTAGTGTGAGTTAACATCGATCCATAATACTCATTTTCTAATATGTCTTTACCACAAATAATATTTAACTTATCAAACTCTCCATCGGATCTTAGATAATCTTCAGCTATTAATAAATTTATAAAATGCCATTTTTGTACACCAATGTTAGGCTCAAAACATGCCAATTGTTTATCTTTATTTTCTTTACCTGGTTTATAAACCGGTAGAGGTACATTATTTTCAATTGCGTCAGATGTATAATATGCCTCACATGCTTGATCTAAAAAAATAGGATCCCATATAAATGGAACGGGTCTAACTTTAGCAGTAGGTAAATTGTGCATTACTCTATAATACTCTCTATTTAATTCTTCTTGTTGAGGTACGTACCAAACTTCATCTAACTTTTGATTATATCCTGTTTTTTGATTAGATCCTGATTTTGCAAACATTACAGCTTCAAGAT
>Ga0209199_1005840_pt1 | contig 10613 bp, 10 predicted proteins | sample COGITO_mtgs_1105_7_FD_184805 | JGI IMG/M metagenome (GOLD analysis project Ga0209199, IMG submission 184805) | Pelagic marine microbial communities from North Sea - COGITO_mtgs_110523 (SPAdes) (version 2) | ecosystem: Environmental > Aquatic > Marine > Epipelagic ...
TTATCATACGGGAAGATGGCCAAAGCAAAAAGTAAATCTTAAAGATCAAGTTGTTGCTCAAATAGGAACAGGATCCAGTGGAATACAAGTGGCACCTGAAATAGCAAAAGTAGTAAAAAAATTAGTTATTTTTCAAAGAACCCCAAATTATAGTATTCCTGCAAGAAATAAAAAATTAACTAAAGAAATAATAAATAATTATCAAAAAAATTATAGAAAGATTAAGAATCTTATAAAAAAAACACCTGGTGGGCATACGTTTAATTTTCCAACTAGATCAGTTTTTGATTTCAATAAAATTGAGAGAAATAAAATTTTTGAAAAAGCTTGGCTTAAAGGAAGTTTGTCATTTAGAGCTTGTTTTGGAGATATAACTAAAAAATTGAAAGCAAACAAAAAAGCATCTGACTTTATTAAAGAAAAAATATTAAATACAGTTAAAGATAAAAAATTAGCAAAGATCCTTACAAATTTTGATCATCCATTTACTTCTAAACGTCCTACATTAAACACTAATTATTATGAAACATTTAATAGAAAAAATGTTGAATTGATTGACTTAAAAAAAAATCCAATTGTTAAAATTACAAAAAAAGGAATAAAAACAAAAAATGATAATTTTAATTTTGATAAGATAATCTTTGCAACAGGCTATGATGCTTTAACAGGCCCATTGTTATCTTTAAATTTGGTTGGAAAAAATAAAATTAAATTAAAAAATTTTTGGAGTAAATCACCTAAAACATATCTTGGATTAATGATTCCAAATTTTCCAAATTTATTTATTATTCAAGGTCCTGGTAGCCCTTCAGTTCTTACCAATGTACCTGTACAAATAGAACAACATGTTGAATGGATTACAAATTGTTTAAATTTCTTAAACAAAAAGAATAAAAAAACAATTGAAGCAACTGTAGATTCAGCAAAAAAATGGAGTAAAGAAATTAAAAAATTAGCAGATGCGTCACTTTTTATGAAAGCTAAAATCTCATGGTATAAGGGAGATAATATACCAGGTAAGCCAAAGGTTTTTATTCCTTATCCTGGTGGATTGCCTAGATATAGAAATATATGTAATAAAGTTGAAAAAAATCAATATAAAGATTTTTTAATAAAGTAATTATGAAAAAATATTTCTTAATAATAAGCTTATTTATTTGTTTCAATCTAACAGCAGCCGAAATTGAAATAATTTCTGATAAGCCTGGAGATGGAAAAAAAATAATTTATCACTCTTGGGTTCAAATTGAGTACACAGGCTCATTTGAAAGTGGAGAAGTTTTTGATACTAATATAGGTAAAGATAGACCTTTAGTTGTTCAAATGGGAATGAAAGAAGTAATTCCTGGTTTTGAACAAGGAATAATGGGAACTACCAAAGGAACAAAAAGAAAAATTAAAATTCCAGCTGAATTAGCTTATGGAGAAAAGGGTGGTGGTGATGTTATTCCACCAAATACAGATTTGATATTTGAATTTGAAATTATAGATGTTTTAGATCCACATTATAAAATGATCGATTCAGAGGAGTTAATTAAAAAAATTAATAATAATTCTGTTGCTTTAGATATTAGATTGGAAAGTCAATGGGAAAATGGAGTGATAAAAGGGACTTTTCAAGAAACAGCTTTTAATAAAGATGGAAAATTTAATGTATATTTAATGGATAAAGTAAGAGCTCTAGCAGCTGAGGAGTCTCAAAATATTGATATTGTTTTTATTAGTCACGATGGTGAAACAGCAGCAATACTTGGTAATGCTTTCGCCGAAGACCTTGGTTTTAAAAATGTTTCTGTTTTTAAAGGAGGGATACTACAATGGTTAAAAGAAGGCAGGAAACTAGTTTCTCATAAGAAAGATAACTAATTTAAATTTATTTTTTTCTCTGAAGATTTTTTAATCTAATTTCATCATGGAATAAATCTATAACTCTGTCTTGTAAAAAAGAAGATTCTGAAAATACCAATTCATCTTCATCAATAATTTTAGTTATTTTTCTTTTATTAAAACTACCCCAAATGATTAAAGATTTTACTATAGGAGCTGTTGATTTGCCGAATTCAGTTAAAGAATATTCTGTATTAAGGTTTTCTGATTTTGAAATTTTTTTGTTTATAAGTTTATCTATTTCCATTTGTTTCAATTGTTTAGATAACATTTGAGATGTTATTCCGTTTAATGATCTTTTTAATCTTCCAAAACGCATACTCTTAGACAGCAAATTATCTAAAATCATTATCTTCCATTTTCCACCGATTAATTTAAGTGAGTTTGCTACAGGAGAGAATTTCATAATGGTATTTTTTATATACTAGTCTAGAAATTTGATCAAATAATTTATTTTAACAACTTAATTTATTGGATGATGTGATAAAGTAATATTTAATCATCACAAATATATAAATAATCATTACAAGGATTTAAATGAAGCTACAAAATAAAGTTGCAATTATAACTGGTGGAGGAAAGGGTATAGGAGCAGAAATTTCTTTAAGGTTAGCTAAAGAAGGAGCAAAAATAGTTATAGCTGAAAAGGATATTGAAAGTGCAGAAAATATTAAAAAAAAAATTATAGAAAACAAAGGTGATGCAATCGTAGTTGATACTAATGTTGCTAATGAAGATAGCGTAAATCAAATGGCAGAAGCAGCTATTAAAAAATTTGGCAAAATTGACATTTTAATTAACAATGCGGGTATTAGACATATCAATAATATATTGGATCATACAAAAAAACAGTGGGATGAAATGATTTCGGTAAATCTAACTGGACCATATCTTTGTTGTAAAGCTGTTATTCCTCATATGATTAAAAATGGTAAAGGTAAAATTATTAATTTTGGCTCCATTGCAAGTTTTATGGGTAGACCAGATAGAGTTGCATATGTTGCAGCTAAAACAGGTGTTTTAGGTTTAACTAGAGCTTTAGCGGTTGATTTAACTGGAAAAAATATAAATGTTAACACTATCTGCCCTGGTCTAATATCAACGCCCTTCAATCAAAAATTTGCTGAAGATCCTGTGCACGGTGAGGCATGGGGTAAAGAAACTATTGTTGGACGATGGGGAGTGCCTTCTGATATATCTGGAGCTGCAGTATTTTTATCGAGTGATGATGCTGATTTTATTAATGGGTCAGAGATTAAAATAGATGGTGGCTGGCTTGCAGCTAAAACTAGAAAAGGTGAGATAGAGAATTAAATGAGTGAAGATCTAAAAAAAAATTTAGAATTGTCTTTGAATAATGCAAAACGATTATCAAATAAAATTTTAATAAATGGAAATTTAACCTCTGCAAAATCATCTAATAAGATTAAAGTTATAAATCCAAGCACAGGTGAACAAATTGGAGAAGCACCCCAATGCAGTAAAGATGATGTTGATATAGCAGTAAGTTCTGCTGAAACTGCTTTTCAAAAATGGAAAAAAATTCCAGCACGAGAACGTGGAAAAATGATGACTGCTGCAGCAAGAAAACTTGAGGAAAGAAGAGAAGAAATAGAAACCTTATTAGCTTTGGATACAGGTAATGCTCTTAGAACTCAGGCAAAACCAGAAACAGCTGCTTCAATTGAATTAACACATATGTTTGCTGGACTTGCTGGTGAAATCAAAGGAGAAAATTATCCACCAAATATTCCTAATACAATCCATTACACAACAAAAGATCCTATTGGTGTTGTTTGTGCAATTATTCCATGGAATGCTCCATTATTTTTAACAGTTGCAAAAGTTGCACCTGCAATAGTTGCTGGCAACACTGTCGTTTTAAAAACAGCTGAACAAGCACCTTTTTGTGCTTTATTATTATGTGAGATTCTTCAACAAGAATTACCTCCTGGAGTTCTAAATGTAATATCTGGTTACGGAGAAGAATGTGGTGAAACTTTAATACAGCATGAAAAAGTTAGAAAAGTAACATTCACTGGTTCGTTTTCAGTTGGAAAAATCATAGCAATGAAAGCTGCTCCCAAGTTATGTCCTGTTACATTAGAGTTAGGTGGAAAAAATCCTAACATTATAATGAGTGACGCTGATTTAGACATTGCAATTCCAGGTGTTATAGATGGAATGAGATATACGAGACAAGGTCAGGCATGTACGGCAGGTTCAAGAGTATATATTCATGAAAAAATTTACGACAAAGTATTAAATGGAGCTGTTGAAAAATTAAGTAAACTTAAAATGGGGAATGCGTTAGATGAAAAATCTGATATTGGAGCAATTATCTCTGAAGAACAGCTTAAAAGGACCTTATATTATATGGATATTGCAAAGAAAAATTCTTCAACAAAAATTTTACACGGTGGAAATCAATCAAAAGGTGGTGACTATAAAGATGGTTTTTATTATGAGCCAACTTTGCTTTCAGGTTTACCTGTAAGCTCTCCTGTTTGCCAAGAAGAAGTATTTGGCCCAGTTGCATGTGCTATTCCATTTAAAAGTTTTGATGAAGTTATGGAAAGTGCAAATGATACACAATTTGGGCTTTCGGCAGTTTTATGGACTAAGGACTTATCTAGAGCATTACAATTTGTTGATGAAATTGAAGCAGGATTTGTTCAGGTTAATCAATGTGTTGCTCCAAGAGCAAATGTTTCCTATGGAGGAATTAAAATGAGTGGACTAGGAAAAGAGTACGCATTTGACAGTATGATGAATCATTTTACGCAAAGCAAAACAATATTAATTAATAGAGGGAAATCAAATTTAGATGTCTAATCATATTGCTTTTATTGGTGTTGGTAACATGGGTAACCCTATGGCTAAACAATTAGTTGACGCTGGAAAAAATGTAAAAGTTTTTGATGTATCACCAGAAGTTATAAAAATAGCAAAAGACTCAGGGCTTAATGTAATAGAGTCGATGGAAGAATTATTAGATGGTGCGACTACAGTAATTTCAATGTTGCCTGAAGGTAAACATGTTCGTTCTCTTTATTTGGGTGAAAATGGAATATTAAATAAAATTCCAAAAGAATGTTTGATAATTGATTGTTCGACAATTGATATTGAAACATCATTAGCCCTTGGTAGTGAAGCAAAAAAAATTGGAATTAATATGATTGATGCTCCAGTTACAGGTGGAGTGATGGGGGCAAGAATAGGTAAATTAAATTTTTTAGTAGGTGGAACAAAGGAGTCAGTAGCTATTGCAAAACCTTTGTTTGATATAATGGGTCAAAAAATTTTACATGCAGGTGAACAAGGAAGTGGTGTTGGTGTTAAAATTTGTAACAATATGTCTTTAGGAATTTCAATGATTGCATCTGCCGAAGCATTAATGTTGGCCAAAAGATTAAAAATGGATGTTAAAAAAGTTCACTCAATAATTAAAGAAGCTTCCGGAAATAATTGGGCTATGACTAATTACACACCATTACCAAATCTTACAGAAGGTGTTCCTTCTAACAATAAGTATCGACCAGGTTTTTCAGCAGCGATGATGACCAAAGATTTAAAGCTTGCAAATGATGCTGCAAAATCTGTTAATGCATCTACTCCACTTGGTAAGGCAGCCTTAGAAATATTTTCAAAATTTTGTGAAGATGGTGATAGTGAAACAGATTATTCAGGTATATCAAAAAAAATTGGTGGTGATGCTTGGGATTATCCCTTTGATCCAAAAGGCACAGATTAAAAACTTTCTAAACTAAAGTGGTATTAAAAAAATACCATATGAAATAGCTACTTGTTGAAAAAAATTAAATAAATCAAATAAAAAGTTTTACATTTATGTAAATATAAGGTTAATTTCATCTCTTATTAAGACTTAATAATTAACGAGAGGGAAATATAATGAAAAAAATCACTTCAATGATTTTAGCTTTAGTATTTGCGGTATCTTTAATTGGATCTGCTTCTGCTAAAACATTAAAAATCCAACTTACTTTTCCAAAAACTTCTTACGATGGACAAATCGTTAAGATGTGGACTGACAGAGTAACAAAATTAACTCGAGGTGAGTTAAAATTTGAACTTTTATCAAAAGGTGAAGTTGTTGGTTTAAAAGAAACTTTAGAAGCTGTTGACAAAGGCCTTGTTGATGGTGGTGCTGCTTGGACTCACTATTGGTCTAACTATCACCCAGCTGCAATGTTATTTGGTTCGCCAGTTGCGGGTGGTGGTATTGGTTTAAGTACTAAATCTTGGTTAGCATGGTATTTCGATAATGGTGGTATGGAACTTTACGACCAATTATGGGATGAAATGGGGATGAACGTTAAAGGTTTTGTAATGGCATCTTCTGGTCCAGAAGCTTTAGGTTGGTTCAAAGAACCGATTAACAGCATGGCTGACTTTAGAAAATATAGATTCAGAACTCCTCCGGGAATTCCTGGCCAAACTTACAAAGATATTGGTGTAGCTTCTGTTTCAATGGGTGGTGGAGATATTTTACCAGCTCTTGAAAAAGGAACTATCGATGCTGCTGAGTGGTGTTGTCCAAAGCCTGACTCTGTATTTGGTTTTCAAAAAGTATTGAAAAACTATTACCTACAAGGTTTACACCAAAATGTTGTAAATGGTGACATTTACATTAACGGTGATGTTTATAAATCTCTAACTGACCATCAAAAATATGCAATGGAAGTTGCATCTGAAGCGATGATCACTAGAAACATTACAAACAGAGCTGTTGAAAACGGTAAAGCGCTTATTGATTTAACTGAAAATCATGGTGTTATACTTCATGATACTCCTGCTGATTATTTCACAGAGTACATGAATGCTGCACAAGCTACTATTAAGAAAAATGCTGCTGAGAATGCATTTTTCAAAAAAGTATATGACCACATGACTGCTCACGCAAAAATCGTAGTACCTTTTATTGCACAAATGGAAACATCTGATGCATCAATCGGAACTGCTTTTGCTAAACAACAGTAAATTTTAAATTTGAAAGTGGGGGTAGATTTATCCCCACTTTTTATTAATATCTAATTTAATCATAAAATTAAAAATCTTCTTATGGTCAAAAAAAAATCAGCAGCTAAAGTAAAAGAAACTTTAGACATAACCGATGAGCTGATTGCTGAAAGAAGAACAAGTTTAAAAATGCCTAAGGATATGGTTCCTTGGATGGCAAAAACAATAGAATTTATAGATGCAAAAATGTTGCTTACTGGCAAAATAATTTGCTGGATTTGTGTACCTCTAATTTTTTCAATGGTTTATGAGGTTATAGGAAGACATTTTTTTAATAGACCAACTTTATGGGTATATGACGTAACTAGAATGTCGGCTGGGGCATTTTTTATGCTTGGAGCAGCTTACACTTTATCTAAAGGAATACACATTAGAGCTGATTTTTTATACAGAAATTGGAAAATTAGAAACCAAGCTAAAGTAGACTTATTTTTATACCTACTATTTTTCTTTCCAGGTTTTCTTGTATTTTTTTGGGTTAGTTTTGATTACGCTTACACGTCAATTTGTGGAAGATCGGAATTAATGGAGTGTATTGGTGGCAAGATGAGAATTCAAAGAGCAATGGATACAACTTGGATGCCTATAATGTGGCCTCTAAAAAGCTGCATGCCTATAGGGGCATTTTTGCTATTAGTTCAAGGTTTTTCAGAAGTTTTAAAAAGTTATTACGCATTTGTGAAAGGTAGATGGCCATAATGGATTTTTTCAGTCCTGAATTAATTGGAGCTATAATGATTGGTTGCATGTTATTTGCAATTTTTATCGGTTTTCCAATTTCATTCACATTAATATTTTTAGGCCTTGTTTTTGGTTATTGGGGTTTTGGTAAATTAGTTTTTTACCTAATGACACTTCAATTCAACATGATCATGACCGAAAGTACTCTGGTGGCTGTCCCACTCTTTATATTTATGGGAATATTAATGGAGTCTGCTGGTTTAATGGAAAGATTGTTTAATTCAGTCCAGTTAATGCTTTCTAAAACAAGAGGAGCATTATTTTATGCCGTAATGTTTGTATCAACAATCTTTGCAGCAGCAACTGGTATTGTAGGAGCTTCAGTTACAATTTTAGGAATTATGGCTGGTAAAACAATGATTAGATCAGGTTATGATACAAGACTATCAGCAGGTTTAATTTGTGCTGGTGGTACTTTAGGAATACTTATTCCTCCAAGTATCATGTTAGTTGTAATGGGTCCTGTACTTGAAATTCCTGTTACTGATTTGTTTGCAGCAGCAATTATTCCAGGAATAATGTTAGCATCTTTATATGCTGGCTACACAACATTAAGATGTTATTTAAACCCTAAACTTGGACCTGTTTTACCTGCAAGCGAAAGACCAAAAAACATGGGAAAAGTTTGGTATGAATTTTTTATGGGACTGGTACCACCTGCAGCATTAGTATTTTTTGCACTAGGTAGCATATTATTTGGATTAGCAACTCCTACAGAAGGCGCAGGTATGGGTGCTTTTGGTTCTATTTTATTGGCTGTTGCTTATAAGAGGTTTACATACAAAGGTTTTAAAGAAGCAATGATTAAAACATTGGAGATAACTGCTTTAATAATGTTTTTAGTTGCTGCATCAAATTTCTTTGGAGCAGTCTTTTCAAAATTGGGAACTCCATCATTACTTACTGATTATTTATTGGGACTAGAAATAAATAAATATTGGATTTTAGCTATTATGATGGCAGTAATTTTCTTACTAGGTTGGCCTTTAGAATGGGTTCCAATTGTATTAATAGTATTACCTATTTTATTACCGTTAGTTCAAGAGCTTGGATTTAATTTAACTTGGTTTGCAATTTTAGTTGCTGTCAATCTCCAGACCGCATGGCTCTCACCACCGGTAGCTTTATCTGCATATTTTTTAAAAGGTGTAGTTCCTCAATGGGATCTAAAAGATATTTATCTCGGGATGATGCAGTTTATGGTTATTCAGGTTCTGGGCTTAATTTTAATAATTATATTTCCTCAAATCGCTCTTTGGCTACCAAGTGTGATGTACCCATCTCCTTAACTAGATTTTGTACTTTTAATGTATGGAATGATTGTCCCTATTAGGATGATTGCCAGTGAAATAAAAATCTTTAATGTAATTTCTGCATCGATTACAATCCAGGCTGATGTTGCTCCAATTGGTCCAGTAAGTGGATACATTAGGCTAATTCTTCCAATTGGAACTCTTCGTAATGCATAATTGTAAAATAAATAAGCAGCAAAAGTAATAAAAGACAAAGTTAGAGCTGCTATCACTGAAGGTGTAAATTCAAGATGATAAGTGTAATCAAAGCTAGAGTTAGGCCAAATAATAAACAGTATTAAAAAAGACAAAACAAAACCTGTAAAATATTGAAAAGTATTAACTGATAGTTGATTGACTTTTGTTTGCATGAAACGTCTCCCGATAACTTCATTAGTGGATGCGCACAAAATTCCTAAAAAAATTATTAAATCACCTAAATAATTTCCAACTCCTGATTTTGATTGACTAGTAAGTAAAAGATAAGTTCCTATTACTGTAATAAATGCACCAATTATTACTTTTATTTCAATTTGTTCTTTTAAAAAAATTCTTGCAACAAATGGCTGAATAAGAGGCAAAGTACTTATTATAGCAACTCCATTTACTGGACTTGTTAATAAAAGCCCAACATGAAACGATAAAGTTACTAAAAATGGGTTTAATAGACCCATTAAAAAAGGTTTTAATCCAACTTGTTTTATTGAGATGTCTACTCTCATTATAAGACAAAAGATTACCATTAATAAAAAAGCGATGAAAAATCTTACTGCTAATAAATCTATAATATAGAATTCTTTAAGTGCTAAAGTTACAAATGGAGGTCCAGCACCAAATCCAATTACAGCTAGCAGCATTGCAAAATAACCACTATTTTTTTTAAAAAAATTAATCATTTGGAATTTTTATAAATTATTAAAAAAAAGATATTGTATCATAGTTAATTAGTTTATTATTCAATAATGAATCAGCCAAAAGTTAAATATTCACTTTCTAATTGGGATCTAGTTACAGTTAATCCTAACTATAAAACTTGGAATTGGAAAGATATGTTTTGTTTTTGGGGTGTAAATATCCAGAGTGTTATTGGATTTTCTTTAATTGCATCATTGTACATTGTCTATGATTTAAACACACTTGTAGTATTTTTTGGAACTATTTTGGGATCTTTTTTTGTTTATCTTTTTTCAAATTTAATAGGCAAACCATCTCAGAAATTTGGTTTACCATTTACAGTATTATTACGTTCTTCATTAGGATTTAAAGGAGCAGAATATTTTGGTTTATTGCGAGGTTTGGTTGGAATTTTTATGTTTGGTGTTCAAACATATTTTTTATCGAAAGCTTTTGGTTACCTGATAAAGGAGCAGAATATTTTGGTTTATTGCGAGGTTTGGTTGGAATTTTTATGTTTGGTGTTCAAACATATTTTTTATCGAAAGCTTTTGGTTACCTGATTAGAATTTTAATTTTTTCTATTGATAGTTCATTATTAAATAAAGACATTTTTTTAGTTTTTATACTTGGTATTGATATTATTGATTGGATTTCATTTACCGCTGTTATTATTTTTCAAACTCTAATGTTTAGCATTGGTATAAATTTCAATAAAAGATTAATTAATTATTCAGCTATAACAGTTTATGGAGGAAT
>Ga0209199_1005845_pt1 | contig 10604 bp, 9 predicted proteins | sample COGITO_mtgs_1105_7_FD_184805 | JGI IMG/M metagenome (GOLD analysis project Ga0209199, IMG submission 184805) | Pelagic marine microbial communities from North Sea - COGITO_mtgs_110523 (SPAdes) (version 2) | ecosystem: Environmental > Aquatic > Marine > Epipelagic ...
GTCATAGACAGGCGCCCACCGCGCATAAGAAGTTTTAACGGCATTGGGTTCCAAAACGTTATCCTTTTATTTTTTTGCAATGCGGTCGGCTCGGTATGCCCAAACGAGGCAACCGATATAAGCGATCGTCAAAACTGTGAGCGTCACCCAAAGATATGTCAGTATGGATGCCGCCAAAGTTGCCGCAACCAGAAGAAAATATTTGGCATTTGCGCGATTGATCGTTGCGCCTTTGAATGAGTAGGTCGAAATGGGGCTGATCATCAACAGCCCGATTAGACAGATATGGGAGGCGATAACCATCGGTGGCGCGAGGGGCAAATCAGAAACTGCGAATGAGACGACCATCGGCAACAAGACCAGAATCGCGCCTGCTGGCGAGGGCAAACCAACAAAGAAATCACAGGCTGAATCGTCACCTTCTGCACGGTTGCTGACATTAAAGCGAGCCAGTCGCAAAACGCAGCAGATCGCGTAGATTAAGACAGCGATCCAACCTGCACTGCGCAAATCCTGCAAGGCCCAACTGTGCAATATCAACACCGGAGCAACACCAAAATTCACGAAATCGGCCAGTGAGTCTAGTTCTGCCCCCACGTCCGTTTCACGGTTCATAAAACGCGCCAACCGACCGTCCAGGCCATCGAGAACACAGGCTGCCAGAACGAGACGGACAGCCATCTCAAAGTCGCCCTCATAGCCAAATCTGATTGCGGTTAGACCAGCGCAAATTGCAGCAATCGTCAGCAGATTGGGCAGGAGATGAAACAGGCGGATGTCGGGTTGCTTAGCCCTGTCAGCGGATCTGGTCATCGCTTAATCGGCCCGCGCAATGCGCGCCGGTTCAGTTGCCACAAGATCAGCGAGAACCGTTTCACCTGCGACCATGGTTTGTCCAATATCGACCATCGGTTCGACGCCGCTGGGGAGGTAGACGTCTAGGCGCGAGCCAAAACGGATCAAACCAAACCGCTCTCCTGTGCGTAACGTATCGCCCTGGTTAGAAAAACAAACAATCCGTCGCGCAACTAACCCCGCGATTTGTACGACCGCGAGCTGTCTGCCATCGGCCATATCGATACACAGGCTATTGCGCTCGTTGTCGGCGCTCGCTTTGTCTAGCGACGCATTGAAAAACTTTCCGGGTCGATAAGCGATTGCCGCGACTTGACCCGCAATCGGGGCGCGGTTCACATGACAATTAAAGACACTCATAAACACGCTGACGCGCGTTAGGGCCATATCGGGCATGCCAAGTTCAACAGGCGGCACAGCCATTTCGATAAGGGAGACGATGCCATCAGCTGGGCTGACGATCAGCCCATCACGTGTTGGCGTGACGCGCACTGGGTCTCTGAAAAAGTAATAACACCAGACCGTTAGCCCGACACCGATCCATCCCAAGACGGGCCAAAATAAAAACAGAACGACTGTGATGGCGGCAAAGATAGCGACAAACTTGCGCCCTTCCGGGTGCATTGGCTTCATAAAGGTATCGCGCATTTTCATGGATGTGTCGCATTTCTATTGTGAATGGTCGCTTCCTATCCCGAGTGGCGCAGTACTCGCAACAAGATATGACGGGTAGTGCCGGTAAACCAAAATCCGAAGCCGCCAAGTTGAAAATCGACCTTCGGCGCAAATGCAATACAACCTTCGCTTTGTCCCTATTACATCCAGTTGATATGTCACGTTGCGAACGACTGTTTATCCCAGACCAGCAGCTTATAAACTGCTCGTCGAAAGTGGGTATCGACATCTCCATCGACGCAGACGGCAAAGGAAGCTGCCTTAATTCAATTCTCTAAAGCGGTCGTTGGCACACGCGCGGCGAAAGGCCGCTCCGTCCCGCCATGTGCGCTTTGGCCAACACTAACGTGAATGTCCGCTTCAAACAGATATATGACTTAAGATTGATCTTGCGAACTCAGTAATTGACCTGCTCGAAGCCATAACTACCGGCGTAATCGTGCCACTCGACGAAGACAGGGGACTGTTGCCCAGTATAACAAGCAACATGTCCGTATAGTGCGCATGCATTACAAAACGAGTTCACCGCAATTGATCAATGCGGTTTGTGTATGTGACTGCCAAAGGCCATTCACTGAGTTTGTTCGATCGCACTATCGTCACGGCTCCTCGCTGTCAGTAAAGGCCTCTGAAACCCTCGCAGCAGCAGATTGCGATGCTAGTATTCGGCGGCCATAGCGCGCAGGCATTTCTGGCGAGGTCCATCTCCCAGCTACCATGATGGAAGAAAGATCACATCCGAGACGGAAAGCATCGTGAACACCTCCAACGCGGGTACTATGGGCAGAGACATCTTTTCGACCTGTACATCTTCTAATAACTCTAGAAACAGTTGCCGGATCGAGCGGTAGGCGCTTCCCACCTTTCTGAGACTTTGTAAGTATCGGTTCGTCGGCTCCTAATTTTGCTAGCTCGATCCATTCCAATACAGCTTCTGTGCCTTTCGCGGATAGAAACGCATATGCTCCTTCGCTATTTTGATCGGTCTTCGAACGACTGACAAAAAGAAGGCTACTGTTGTCGTTTTGCCGAATAAGATCTTTGACTTTGAAAGCTACGATCTCCGAAGACCTGCACCAACTGTCGGTGGCAATCCAAAGGAGTGCTCTGTCGCGAAGGGACTGCCTGCTTGTCCCTAACTGAGCAATCGCTTTTAGCACCTCCTCTTTGCCAAGGGGAGGTGCCTGGTGTTGTTGTGCGCCATACTTTCGCTTCACGCCCTTTAAGGCGAGTTGAACCAAAATGTGCCGCGTCGGTGAAGGCAGGAACTGAGATCTATGTAACTCGGCGATCCCCCACAACCTCGTATCGATCGTGTTACTGGCGAGACTTCCTCCCATGTCATCGACCCAAGAGGCGACCACCTGGGGGCGTATTGGAGGCTCGGGGTCATGATTATTCTCGCGACACCACTTTGTGAAAAGCCGAACGACCATTTTGTAGTTCCGCAAAGTTGCAGGGGCAAACGCTGCCTCTGAGCGTTTTTGATACTCAGCGATGAGTTCTCTTCGATGAGCTGGCGCTGCTCCGGTTAGAGTGGTCAACATTTCAACACGTTCAGACTGCCGGTCAAATCCAAGGGCCATTTTTCTCTCCACTTTTAGACGTTGTTAATCAATTTTTAACGAATGAGTGCGACCTTGATCATGGCGGCCGATCAATTGGCAAGGGAGTTAGAAAGTGGAAGTACAGGAAAGAGTGATCTCACTAGAAGCCGCTTTGCTGGAGTATGTGGAGCGTTACGGGCTTACAGAAATGGCTAGAAAACTGCTAACTGAGCCACCTCTTTCAAGAACATCCAGCGGTCAATCGGTCGGAGGTATCGGACCCCAACCTCTTAAGAAGCAAGAAGTCTAGCAGGGTTGGCGGCTTAGGCGCGTGATCTGCACCATTCAGCGGCGCACCTGAAATTTAATAACAAGGTTAACAAGCGAAAGAGGATTATCGTGGCCACAAACTGGAGACCTGATCTTTCAGATGTTCAAGTTGTTTTGAGCTTGAAGCCACGCGAGGCAGCTTACTTCAATATCTTAGAGTATTGCCGACACATTGGCGTTCACGTCGTTTCAAGTCACTCATCGTTCTGGGTTGCTCGCGTTCGGAAACGAAACGGAACCTACATGCAAACGCGCTTATGTGTGGCAAGCTTTAACCAAGTAATCGTGGCGGACTTCGAACAGGCGAAGATGCTAGCAAAAGCATGGTTCGCGTCTCCGGAAGTTAGCAAAGTCGCGTCAGACCCTTACCCGCTTGGATCGAAACGAGCGTTGAACATTTGTCCAATTGGTGACGTTTACTCCGTAGGGCATGCTCTCAAAGCTGGACCTGTCTGGAAGTTGATCGCAGCGACCAAATCTCACTATGAGACCCTCGTTGGCCTCATTAACTACCATTTAGTGCCACGCATTTCCCATGTTCCTTTGGCGCAATTCACCGGAGAGAACTTTCAAAAACTTGCGGTGGATGTTCTCGAAACGCCACCCAAATTTGGTCGCGATGACCCTAAAATTCGAAACAAGATACAGGACCTGTCTCAAGAGGAACTCAGGAAGAGAAAGAAAACCTTTAATGCTCTCGTAAGTGTCCTAAGAGGCTCTTTCGAGATCGCATGGGAACACGGACACTTGGAAACGGACAGATCAATGCGATCCTTGCGGCGTCTCCCCAACGTTGATCGACCTCGAGTGGTATTTCTTGACCGATCCGAATGTCGATCGCTCCTCGACGCCAGCCACCCAGATCTAAGAGTACTCATCTTGGCCGCTCTTTACACAGGGTGCAGAGCGAATGAACTGACGGCAATGCAAGTTGGCGATTTCTCCTTTCAGACCAAATCAGTGTTTGTTGCGAGCCCAAAAGGACGCAAGACCCGTCATGTTCTTTTGCCGCCCGAAGGGGTCGATTTCTTTAGGCGCGAAACTGTAAAAAGATCATCTGGTGAGAGGATGTTCCGAAAGGCCAATGGAAGAATTTGGGGCGGGGAATACAGGTCCTACTTTTTACGCGCTCGAGCGGAAGCTGGTTTGCCTAACTCGGTTACATTTCATGGGCTAAGACACACTTACGCGAGCCAGCTTTTACAGCAAGGTGCCTCTCTTCTCACAGTTGCTGACCAACTTGGGCATGCAAACACCCAAACTGTGAGCGCAACATATGGACACCTCACTTCTCAAAGTAGAGCAGATGATATTAATAGATGTTTCGTCCCCATCGCACCAGCAGGAACTGATAAGAGTATTGTGGAATCTGAGCCGGAAACATCGGCTTCTAAAGTAATCAGCTTGCCGTTGTTTAAGCGTTCAGATGAGTCATCTTGGCCCCGATCCAATCACTCTCGATTTTCCGGGTCTTTGCTTGAACAAATTCGCCCAACTGAAATGGATTGACTGGTACCCAACAAAACTCGCGCGAGAAGGATTGAAATTTTGAAAGTTTTTCGACAACCGCAAGTCCGCATCTTACCAGTTCGAGCGCGGTGCAGCGAGCGGCGACGCTTCCCGAACCGGCCACTCACGACCAGCGCGGCGAATGCCGGGAGAGAGCCCAAACTGTGGGTTCAGTTTTGGTGCTGCGTGCGCTCGCAGCGTAGAAATTGCTGCAACGGCGTAGATCGCTAAGCCGATGCGCGGCGGGAAAATCGGTCATTCACGTGGTTCCGCATAAAATCCGCTAAACTAATGCGATTTGAGGGTCGGCTTAGGGTATGGAAATAGCACGTCCCAAAATGCAGTGATTGGATGTAGGCACCACCATTCGTCTGGCCAATAAGGGTTCGCATCGATCAGCCGTAACGCGACGTTCAGGTCTCGAAATCAAGCATCATTGCGTTTCTCTGCATTGAGCAGCAAGAAATACCAAGTCTACGCTTAGTCATTTGTTATTTCTCGAGGGTTTCCAGCCTCGTCCAAAGCCACAAAAACAAATTCTGCATGCGTTACTTTCTGAGATGTCTTGCCAAATCGACCACGCGCCCAAACGTCAATGTGAACCTGCATGGATGTACGTCCAACTTTGCGCAATGAGGCATATAGGGTCACTTCGTCCCCAACCTTAACCGGTCGCAGAAACTGCATGGCGTCAACCGCTACAGTCGCCCCCCGCCCTTGCGAAACGCGGCCTGCCATGTTGCCCGCAGCAAGGTCCATTTGTGACATCAACCAACCGCCAAAGATATCGCCCGATGGGTTGGTATCGCTCGGCATTGCGATGGTTCGAATGACAAGGACACCTTCATCTTGTTGGCGCCCGTGCTTCACGCGCTCTTGCGTGGCCTCGAGGTCATTTTTGTCATCTTTTACCATAGTATCATGCTCTCTCAATTGGCGCTTTCAATCCGGCCTCTCGCTTTTGACGACATCACGATAACGCTTGTTACAATGACCGCTCCGGCGATGTTGGGCAGCCACGCCAGTGGCCAGTAGGCCCCGATGCCGCCGAACACCAAAAAGGTCGCGCTGATCGCATTAATAGGCCCTTCTGCGTACCATTGGATCAAGGCGTAGGTTGCGTAAATTCCAAACAGGGCGAAGAATCCGATTTGTAAGATTTGTGGCAATTCCCCTGAAATCAGCGGTGTATAAGCGAACATCAAAGGAACGACATATAGCCCTTTTGCGATTTTCCAGCTCTCAAACCCTGTTGCCATGGGCTTGGATCCGGCGATGCCCGCCGCTGCAAAAGCCGCAAGGCAAACCGGAGGCGTGACGTTGGAGTCTTGGCTGAGCCAGAAAATGATCAAGTGCGCGGTCAATAAGAACGTTGCCAGTGAGGCTGGATCAACCAGAACAGGACGGATCGTGACCGCAATTTCAAACGGGATGTTGCGCATCAATTGCCAAGCTTCCGCGCTGGTCATGCCCGTTGGCACCTTCGCCACAAGGGGATGATCCACCAGAAAAAATAATCCCGATTGGGCAGGGTCTGTAATGCCCGCCATAAGCTGTTTGACGATAATGCCGTCCGCCAGAATACCCGCCAACGCTGGGGCCGTCAGGATCGCAAGGATGATATAGGCCGCTGTGACGGGCAGCCCCATGCCCAGCACCAAAGATGCCAGCGCGATCAACACAATCGCCAGTGCCAGCGATCCTTGTGACCATTGTGCGATCATCAGCGAGAACCCGTTGCCAACGCCACTGGTGACGATGGCGTTGTTCATAATGCCAATCGCCGTCAGTAAAATCGCGGTCATAATTGCAGATTTGATCCCAAACGCGAGGGCTTCTGAAATTTTGGACGGCCCCATATTGACGGGCTTGAATGTGCCTTTGGGGGCAAGGCGCGACAGGATGCCCGTGCCCCAAGACGTGACGATGACAGCTGCAATCGCCCAACACGCGGCAAAGGCGGGGGTCACCCCCGTGAGCAACAGCCAGATCATGACCGCAAGCGGGATGACAAACACCAAGGCACCTGACACCAGTTTGGCACGGTCTACGGTCAGGTCGATTTCTGCGCCTGCGTCGTATTTGACGGCCTCGATCCGGACGATGAACGCCACGGACAGGAAATACAGGATCGCGGGAACGACAGACACGGCGACGATCGTGCCATAGGGGATGCCCGTGTAGCTCGCCATCACAAATGCGCCTGCGCCCATGATTGGCGGCATGAGTTGGCCACCCGTAGATGCCGCAGCTTCAACACCCGCCGCAAACTGGGGGCGAAACCCGTTTGCCTTCATCAAAGGGATCGTAATGACCCCCGTGGATGCAGTGTTGGCAATAGCTGAACCAGAGATCGTGCCCGTCAGTGCCGATGAAATCACTGCCACAAACGCGGCCCCGCCTTTGATACGGCCCGCTACAACCTTTGACACTTCGATCACGAAATTGCTGGCACCGGACACGACCAAAAAGCCACCGAAGATCATAAACAACGAGATGTTGGTCACAGAAATTTGCGCCAAGACCCCGAACACCCCTTCGTCATTGTAAAGCGTGCGGAACAACACATCATCAAGCGGCAAACTCGCGGACCGGAACACACCTGGCAACATGGTGCCTAGGAATAAAATATAGCTAAGAGCCAAGGCAATGAGGATCGGAATGACCCACCCCGCGACGCGGCGCGACAAATCAATACAGGCGATAATGACGATCAATCCCGCCGCCCAATCCACCCATAAAAATTGCCATCCTTGCCCCGTCACCGACAGGGACCGTTCGTATAATCCCGCTTCGCCGTAGGCGACCCACAACGCAGAGGCCACAACGACCAGCCCGTAAATCACATCAAACGCCCAAGCCCAGCCCTCATCAGACCGCTTGCCCCACGGGCTGAGTGTCACAGAGGCCAAAAATGCAAAGCCGCCAAAGTGAATGGCATTCTGCCACAGACCCGGTTCTGTCAAATAGACATTCGTCAGAACGTGCCATATGGCAAAGACGAGTGCAAAAATAAGGATCAACTGACGCGGTCCCCATGCTCCTTGGGGCATATAAAGAAGCTCGGCGCGTGGATCGACGGCACTGTCTGTCGTATTGGTCATGTTGTGGCTCCTCCCAAAACCAAAATAGGCCGCCCGCTTGGACGGCCCATTCAATAGGTATACTGGCTTATTCAGCGATCAGGTGCGCTGGGATATCCAGACCCATTTCGGTGTAATAGCGCGCTGCACCGGGATGCAGAGGTGCTGGCAAACCCGCCATCGCAGCCTCGAGCGCCATGGCGTTCGTTGCAGGGTGGATGGACTGCAAAAACGGCAGATTTTCATACATCGTCTTTGTGAGTAGGTAGACGTGATCTTCGTCGACATCTGCATTCACTGCGAGGAAGTTTGGCTGCGCAATTGTGTTGATGTCAGCCTCTTGGCCCGGGTATGTACCCGCATCAATTGTGTATGGCACCCAAAGATTACGTCCAGCGTCCATGGCTGCAGCCTGTTCTTCGGTCACGTCGAGAATTGTAAAGCCGCCTTCATTGGACGCCATCAAACGCGTGATCGCACCTGTTGGAGGGCCGGACGGGATACCAGCGGCAACAGCCTGACCGTTGGCCAATGCATCAGCCGTTGGACCATAGCCCGCAGAGATGTTCGTGAAATCATCAAGCGACAAGCCGAGGCCCTCAAGAAGCACCGAGTTGGACCCGATTGTGCCGGAGTTATCGCGGCCCATGCCCACAGTCATGCCTGTCAAAGCCGTCAGGTCACCAACCGTGCCCGTATCGACTTTGTCAGATGCTACAACGAACTGCTCGACGTTTTGCCACAGCATTGTGACCGAACGCAGGTCCGTCTGTGGTTCCGTGATTGGGCCAGTGCCGTTCACCGCATAAGACCCGAACAGACCTTGCAGAATGGCAAAATCAGCCGTGCCTGCAGACAACGCCTGAACATTTGCGCCGGAACCCGCAGAGTTCACAGCTGTCAGCGAAAACCCTTCGCTTGGCAGAAGGCGCACTTTGGACAATGTGGAAATCGCGGTTCCAACAGGGTGGTATGTGCCGCCCGTGGAAGCAGTGTTCAGAACATAATCGGCGTCTTGTGCTGTGGCACCATTGGCCAAAACAAGACTTGCGCCCAGAACAAGGGCTTTAAAAATTTTCATCGGTGATCCTCCCAGAATCGTTGGCGTCGCTTTTGCGCGACGTGGGTGCATCTTGCACGATGCCCAAGGCAGGGTGGGATGAAGGAAAACGCAGGTTTGCCAAAAGATGTCTGCGCATTTCCGCAGGGCAATTTGAGGACCTCTATTCGCTCAGCAAAGCGTCCTTGTCCAAGCCCAGTTTGACGATCTTTTCATTTAACGTGCGCCGCCCAATGCCAAGAACGGCAGCAACATCATCCATGCGACCGTCTTCATTGCGCAACGCACGGCTGATCACCTCGCGTTCAAACGCGGCCACGGCTTCGCGTAAGGTTTCGGGCACGGTTTGGACAGTAGATTGCAACGTGATTGCACGGCGCACCGAACCGCCCCCACGTTTTTGCGCCAAGACACGCCGCTCAGCGACGTTTTGAACTTCGCGCACGTTTCCGGGCCAATGATAAGATAGAAGCGTGGCGATATCGTCGGGCGTTAGATCGGGCACTGTTACTGCGTATATTGTGCTGAGGCGATCAACATAGTGACGAAAAAGCAGCAAAACGTCTTCGCCGCGATCCGCAAGGTTGGGCAGTGAAATCACCAACGTATTTAGGCGAAACAACAAGTCTTTGCGGAAGGTTTTGTCAGCCACGGCCTGTAATATGTCACCCGAGCCCGCAGAGACGGCACGCAATTCCACTTGTCGCATCGCAGCATCGCCGACCCGTTGATATTTCTTGGTTTCAATGGCGCGCAGTAGTTTGGATTGGGTTTCAAACGGCATCGATCCCAGTTCATCAAGAAACAATGTGCCGCCGTCCGCATCGCCCAGCAGGCCATTGCCGCCTGTCACCGATCCAAACACCGTTTCTTCAAAACGATCGGGTGGAATTGTAGCGCAGTTCACGGCAACAAAAGGGGCTGTTGGCGCGTGACCAAGATCATGCAATGCGCGCGCCACCAGTTCTTTGCCCGTACCCGTGTCCCCAAGGATCAACACGTTGGCAGGACTGGCTGCAAAATCAAAAATCTGGTCCCGTGCCGCGATGATGTGTGGACTGTTCCCTATCAAGACCCTTTCAAGATTGGCCAGTTCTACAAGCCGATTCTGCAACAGTGCAGTGTTGTCGAGCAGGCGTTTCATGCGCACCGCGTTCTTTAGTATCCCGAGCAGACGGCGAGGCTCGAACGGTTTTTCCACAAAGCTATAAGCGCCGTCTTGCAAGGCTCCGACAGCCATAGGGATGTCACCATGGGCCGAAATCAGAACCACAGGCACATTGCTGATGTCGCGTACTTTGGTCTGGAATTCCAAGCCGTCCATGCCGGGCATGCGCACATCGCTTAGGATTGCATCAGGCTGATGAGCGTGCAGCGCCAAAAGTCCCTCGCCACCATCGCTGGCAACCGCAACACGATACCCCACACTTTCCAGCAAATGAGTCAGGGACGCACGCATTTCGGAATCGTCGTCGACAACTAGAATTTTACCTTGGTTCATGGGTCTGTCTCCTCAATCGGCAATATCACCACAAAGATCACACC
>Ga0209199_1005846_pt1 | contig 10604 bp, 9 predicted proteins | sample COGITO_mtgs_1105_7_FD_184805 | JGI IMG/M metagenome (GOLD analysis project Ga0209199, IMG submission 184805) | Pelagic marine microbial communities from North Sea - COGITO_mtgs_110523 (SPAdes) (version 2) | ecosystem: Environmental > Aquatic > Marine > Epipelagic ...
TTATCAATTTTTTTTATAGCCTGTAATGTTCTTCGCATACTTTTAATTTGGCTCTTAATTCATAAGTAGTTTCCATAATTGTTTCTATAGAGACAATGATCTAACCTAAAAGTATGGATAAGATAACAAGATATTCTTTTTTCATTATCTTAAATTATAGCTATTGACATAAGAAATCACTTAATATATTACTAACGATAATTAATGGTTATCAATAGTAATAAGTATGAATGATATAATAACAGATATAAAGGCTTTACAAAAAGAAACATTATTAAACCTTAAAAACTCAAAAGCCAATAATACAGTGAGAGCTTATAAATCAGACTTCAATGATTTTGGAATTTTTTGTGCCAAGAATGGATTTAAGTCTCTTCCATCAGACCCTAAAATAGTTTCTTTGTATTTAACTCATTTATCAACTAAAGACGCCAAAATCAGCACTTTAAAGCGTAGGTTGGTATCAATAGGTGTCATCCATAAGTTAAAAGGGCATTATTTAGATACAAAACACCCTGCAATAATTGAAAATATTATGGGTATTAAAAGAAGGAAAGGTAGCATTCAAAAAGCTAAAAAACCTATATTAATCAATAGTTTAAAATTAATAATTGATGTTATAGATAAGCAAAATAAGCAAGAAATTAAAAAATTTAGAGACAGATCTATAATCTTAATTGGATTTTCAGGTGGATTCCGTAGAAATGAGATAGTTTCATTAGACAGCGATGACCTCGATTTTATTCCAGAAGGTTTAAAAATTAATATTAAGAGATCTAAAACAGATCAATTTGGTGAAGGTTTTACGAAAGCTCTACCCTACTTTGATAGCTCTAAATATTGCCCCGTGGCATCATTAAAAAATTGGCTGGACATATCAAAAATAACCTCAGGTCCTGTATTTAGAAGATTTGTTAAAGGATCAAAGTTATCAGAAAATAGATTAACAGATCAAACTGTAGCAATACTTATAAAGCAATATTTAAATTTAGCAGGTATAGACAGTAAGCATTATTCTGGCCACAGTCTAAGGTCAGGATTTGCAACTTCTGCAGCTGAATCAGGAGCTGAGGAAAGAAATATAATGGCAATGACTGGTCATAAATCTACCAAAATGGTTAGAAAATATATTAAAGAAGCAAATTTATTCAAAAATAATGCACTAAATAAAATTAAGATTTAAGTAAAATGAATAAAGATATAACCATAGTTTTAATATCACATAAAAGTAAAGATTTAGTAATAACCTTTATAAAGAAAATTTATGAGAAATTTGATATTATAATAGTCGATAACTCTTATGATTTAGATTTAAAAAAAAAGATTAAAAGTGATTATCCAAAAATTGTTTTAGAGCTAGTTGAAAATAAAGGATATGGAGCCGCTATTAATCATGCAAATAATCTAGTAAAAACAAATTATTTCTTGATTAGCAACCCCGATATAGTGGGGATAGATGAAAAAAAAATTATCAAATTTATTGATGTTGCAAAAGGTCTTAATGACAAATTTTCAGCATTGGGACCCAGATATATTGAAGCTGATGAAAAATCACTTATTCAAAGTGATGAGCAATTAGATATTGCTGAAATGAAGTTTATAAGTGGAGCTTGTATGTTTTTTAAAAAAGAAACTTTCCAAATAATAGGCGGTTTCGATGAAATTTTTTTTTTATATTTTGAAGAAAGTGATTTTTGTTTAAGAGCTAATAAAGTGAATAAAAATTATCAGATAAATAATATAAAGGTTAAACATAACGTTGGCTCTTCGGTTTCTATTAATAATTACAAGGAAAAAAAAGAAATAGAAAAGTTAAGAAACTGGCATTTTATCTGGTCTAAGTTCTATTATTATAAAAAAAATTATGGTTTTGTGTATAGTTTAATATACTTTATACCCACATTATTAAGGGTGATATTTAGAATAATCCTATACACTTTAATTAGAAATAGTGAAAAACGAGAAAAATATTTAATTAGATTTAATGGATTATTAAGCTCAATAAAAGGAATGAAATCATATAAAAGGATTAACAATAAATAACTTTAATTATTTACGTTTATAAAAAGTTTTTTCAAATTTATCATTCTCAAAGGATGTTGAAAAATTTTCACCCTGAATAGAATTACTAACATCAAGCCCTTCTTGTTGAAAAGCAATACCAAATAAACGCTCCATACACATTTGTTGAATCTTATTAGTAGGTAAAATTTTATGAAAATTATTCATATATAGTTTTTGCATTACAACTTTTTTACAAATAAAAAGCGGTCCAAATACACTTAACCATGATTTTGGTAAAAAATAATTTGTTTTTTTAAGTTGCTCCCTACTCCATTCAATTTGATAATTATTATCAAAACCAAATACATCATGTATTTTTTTATTTATTCTAAAAAAATCAGTTAGTTTTTTAATTAAATTTTTTTTTGTTTTATCTATTTTAAAACCACCAACACGGTCAATAGAATGAAAGTATCTAAATGTAGTTAGATTATTTTTTTCAAATGAGATAAAGTTTTGTTTGATTTTGATAGAATCTTGTAAAAAATAATAATTTTTATAATCGTTATATTTGGTAAAACCAATCCAATATGCACCAGTGTCATAATTTTTATTTTTTGAGTCCAAAACTTCAACAGATAAACTTCTTAGTTTTTTAAAATAAGATTTATTAGGTGAGTCACTATCAATGACTAGGATCTTTGGATAATCGTAATTACTAATAAGTGAATTTACACAATCAAAGATAGCATTATTAGTGCCGTCAAAATAACATGATATTATGAATATCCTATCTTTAATCACTAATATTATATTAATTTATTTTTTACATTTAGAAAATGATTTAAATCATCGGGCGTACCCAAACCATGCATCTCTTCAACCTGATCTATAATAATTCTTTTTTTATCTAATATGGCTTCGTTAAAAACAGGGCAGACATAAAATTCGTTATTAACTCTAATATTTTTTTTTATCATTTGTTCAGCATATTTGACATAATCATTACCTTTTTTCCAGTAGTAAACACCAACAGTTGCATTTTTAGATATAACTTTTTTTTCAGCAACTTCAGTGACTAAATTATTTTTATCTACTTTTGCATAAGACCACTTAGGGTGTATTGCTTCAAATGTTAAAATGCTTCCATCAATTTTTTTAGAGTTAAAATTATACATTGATTTGATACTATCCCATTCAATATATTGATCAGAATTGGCAATAATTAAAGGGTTATTATTATTGATATATTTTTTAGCTAATAAAGTTGTACAAGCTGCACCTTCAGTAATTTCATCTAATTCAATAATTTTACAATTAGGTTTTAAAATCTTAAGAACGCTATTAATATTATATTTATTTTGATGTTCTTTTTGTACAATAAAAATATAGTTTCCCCCTAATTTAAGGCTATCTATTACACATTGAATCATTGGTTTATTATTAATTTCTATTAAGGGTTTAGGAAAAATATATCCAGCTTCTTTAAATCTACTTCCGGCACCAGCCATTGGTATAAGTATGTTCAGGTTCGTATCAGACCAAAAATTAGGTTTATTTTTTTTCATATCATCCTTATTTAAATCTTTTATTACATTAGCAATGTTTGAATAGTTTATATCTAATATATTTTTTACAGTATATAAAAGACATCCTGAATCCTGTGCTGCCATAACGCCGTGATGTGAATCCTCAAAAATCAAAGTTTCAGAGGGTTTTAGAGCCATATTTACTAAACATTTTAAATATACTTGTGGATGTGGTTTGTTTCTGCTTACATCTTCATTAGAGTAAGAGTATGAAATAAATTTATTGATTCTAAGTTTTTTCACACAAAGGTCTAAAGTTTTTCCTACTGCATTTGTTGCTAAAGAAATTTTATAATTTTTAGATAATTTCAAAAAAGTATTATAAATCTTAGGATTAAATTTAATAAACTTATTTAATAATTTTAATGTGTATTCTTGTTTTATCTTAATAACTTTTGAATTAAACTTTTTATTTAAAATCTTTTTATCATTTAGAATACTTAATTTTTTATTAGTAGGCAATCCATCAAAGATATTGAGATGATCCTTAAAAGAAATCTCCTTAGCATTGACTTTTTTTAAAGCTAGATTTAAAGCATCAAAATGGATTTTTTTTGTATTAACAAGAACTCCATCTAAATCAAAAATTAAACCTTTTATTTTATTCATTTAATATCAATATATCTGTTTAGATGGTCGGTACATATTCCAAAACATTTAGATGTGTTAATTTTAAAATCTTCAGGTAGTACACTTATTGAATTATCTATTGGAGGTTTTCCAGGATAAACCCATATATAGCCCTTGCTAGTTATTGTGTAATCGTCTTCTTGATGCCAAAAATAATGACAATCTATTTTAGTTAAAACATTAAGTGTTTCATAATTTTTTGCATGACACCAAAGTTTACTATTGTTTAAAAATTTTTTGTCTATTTCATATGATGGTTCATCGTGACCTAAGTAAAATTTATTCTTATAAAATCTTACATCAATTTCAACATTTATATTTTGTTCAAGGAGATAATTTATTTGATCTGGATTATTTTCTAATTTTGTGTCTTTACCATTTATAAATCCTCTGTGTGAAATATAGATCATTTTTTTTTTAAACTAACTATATTAATATTACTATAAATAAATTTTATATAAAAGTAATTAAGTTTACATAAGAACAACTGCATAAAAAACTTTAATGACTTTTTTGGATTATCAAGTGGACCATCAAATTTATCACCTGATTTTAAAAAAAATTTTTTAAAAAATTTTATGCTAAATCCCCATTTAATTAGAAAAATTTTAGACCCTTTACTACCAGACTCAGTTATTATTGTTGGGTGATTTTTATATTTACGCGTAACTATTGATCCAAAGTGATAAACTTTAAAATTATTTATACCCTTAAAAATTCTTACACCTTCATTCCAAAGCTTCATATTAAGGTCGGGGTCTGATCCAGTACCAGGAAAATATTCTTCACTGAAACCTCCAATTTTTTTCCATAAATCTTGGTGTATTAAATGAGGAGCCCAAGTTGAGCCTTGAAAATCATAATGATTTATATCATTAAAATTATTTAATAATTTAATTTCATCAAAATTATCTAACGTGTTCCCACAATCAAATTTTAAGGGACCATTATTCATCATTATACCAGATAAATAGAAATAATTATGTGGAATTTTATTAACTTCATTTAAAAGAACTTCATCCCAACCTGGACAAAAATAAAAGTCATCATGAGCATATAAAATGTATGAAGTGGTTGCTTGATTTGCAGCAATATTCACACCTTCACAAATCCCGGCATTATATTTTGTCATCGTATATTTGATTTTTTCAGAAATTAAATATTTTTCTGTTCCATCTGCCCCTTCATTGATGTGAGGTATTATTTCGTGCTTAAATTTAGAATTTTTTTTTATGCTAGAAATTGTTAACTTCAAATATTCAAGATTATTAAATGTGGGTATAATAATGGAAAACACAATATATTAATTATCCCAAGCAAATTTCTGATTTGTTTTATAGTTCATAACTTTATTAATCATATATTGAGCAACTTTTTTTGAGTCAAAATTTTTATGATATTTAGCCCTACCAGCTTTAGCAATTTTAATTCTAAGAGCATTATTTTTGGAATAAAAATCCATTTTCTTTGAAAGGTCATCTAATGAGTCATAAAAAACAACTTCTTTATTTGTAAAAAAATTATTTAATTTTGTTCGTTTGTCAATAAAAGTTAAAATTCCATTTCCTATTAATTGTGAAATTCTATCACTAGAATAATACTTAATAGCTTTTCCTTGACTTAAGTTTAATGCCATTTTAGATAGGTACAAGTTAACTAAAAAATCATCAGCCCAAACTGGTTGATTATTATATGCACCATTAACATTAAATTTTAAATAAGGACTTTTTTTAATTAGCTTGTCTATAATTAACGTTCTCTTATCAAATTTACCTTTTTTTAGTGTCCCCCTATGAACACCATGAGACATTGCAAAAAAAACATCATATACAGGATATTTATTATTGTAACACATTAAACTTTCAAATGAACTATCAGATGGATTAGGAATATAATGAATATTATGTTTTTTTGAAGAATCAAAAACCTCAGGAGACGTGGTACAAAAACTACAATCCATAATACTAATTTTGTCATAAAATCTATTTTTATTTTTGACCCACTCTTCAGTCATTTTATCAAGAAACCACTGCATAATCTTAATTTCTGGATAGTAAAATTTAATAAATTTCAATGTAGACAAGTTAATTAAATCTGCATGACCTAAAACAATTAAATCAGGTATGTAATTTGAAATTGTATCAATTAATTTTGTATTAAGTTTTTTTGATCCATCAAAATCTATTATAGATCTATAGTAGCTCTGAATATCCCTATCACTGATGGTTAAAACAGAATGATTTAAACGAATAAAGCCATTGTTTATTCTTCTCCCAGTATTAAAAAAAAGCCTTCCATTATGACGTTCGTTAAAATTTGTAATATGCAATATCTTTAATTTCTTTTTTTTATTTGAATTTTTCAAGCCTGTTATTTTATTGCGAATATCATCAATTTTTTTTGATATAAATGAGTTCGTTAAGTAAAAATTTTTAATAGAGTCTTTTTGTAATTTTTTTCTTAGGTTTTTATTTAAAATAAGTTTTTTGATCAATTTGTATAAATTATTTGTGTCAAGAGTTCTTATAATTAATGAGTCAGTGGAAGATTCGGGTAAACCTCCTCTATTGCTTATTATAGAGGCACATCCACTACTTGACGCTTCAATACTAGTTCTACCAAAAGGCTCATTCCATCTTGAGCAAATAACGGCTATTGATGTTTTTTTATATAGGTTTTGAACAAATTTATGACTTTTAAAACCATTAAGGTTAAATCTTTTATGATGAAAATAGATTTTTTCACGAGACTCATCACCAACCACTTCTACTTTCCAATTAGGAAACTCTCTTAATATCTTCATGCAAGCTTTACCAAATAAGTCATAACCTTTTGCAGAATTTAGCTTTCCAACAAATGTTATTATATTTTCTTTATTATTTAAATTAACATTTTTTTTATTAGTAGATTGATAAATAATAGATAGTTTATTAATTTTATGATAAATTTTAGGAATACCTGTTAAAAATTTATTTTTTGTCCAGATACTATTAAAAGTAATATTATCAAGTGTCTTTATCAAAAATAATCTTTCTTTTATAGTCATAGAACCCTTCATTTCTAGTGGGTTATTATGAAAATATAAAATTTTTTTTGGTTTCTTAAGTGTTAAAATTTGTTTTATATAACTTGGTCTATTATGAATTTCTATAATATCAGATTTAATTACATCATTTTTTTTAATAAAATTTTTTACATATAAAGAGTTAGTGCTTTTAATGATTAATGTTTCATTCAGCGGTATATTTAAATAATTTTTGGATAAATAATTTTTATATTTCGTATTACCATAAACAATTATTTTATCCTTGAACTTACTTTTTGAATTAACACCGTTAATAAATATTGAAACAGCACCAGCATATTCATTGGAAAAGTTTTCTTTAAAAGGTAGTAAAACTGATATTTTCATAAAATAGTTTTTTTTAAAATTTTAGCTCTTAAGAGTCTATTGTTTTTCAATTTATATTCAAATGACATTGCTAAATTTTTGGTCTTAAATTTTCTTTTATATATTAAAATCCATTTATAACCTTTTGTTGATTTGGCTCCTTTCCCTGTATTATGTTTATCCAATCTTAATTCTAGATTGTTACTATAACCAACATAAGTTTTCTTATAACCTGGAGATATAGATTTAAGCATATATGTGTAATAAAACATATTTATGGCGGTCCCTGGGGGAATCGAACCCCCCTTTGCAGGATGAAAACCAGCTGTCCTAACCGATAGACGAAGGGACCATGATCTGATCTTTTATTTTAAAAGTCATTATTTATCAAGCGTAATTAAGTTATAGGACAAGGTCTCTAATAGTTAATTGAAGAGTTTTTTTATTATTCCAGTTATTTTCATTGATTTGACCTATTACGTTAATGTTATTTTTATAATTTATTAAGTGTTCGCCAACCTTAGTATTAATGGAATTGAACGATATTGATTTAAATGAATATCCTGCCTTTGATTTTAGTATTGCAGAAATGTGCTTATTATTTAGAACTATGGGTTTAATTATTCTTAGATCTCTGATCATGAATGTTGGCACTGAGTTTCCTGTACCGAAAGGTTCTAATTTTTTTATATCATCATAAAAATCTTGATTAAATGCTAATGACGAAACTTCTGATTCATATAAAAATATATTATTATTTACAGTATTAGATTTTAAGAAATTCTCTAATATATAGTTTTCAAAATCTTTAAGTTTATTTTTATTTAGGGTAAATCCTGCGGCCATATTATGACCACCACCACCTGTAATTATATCTTTATTTAATGAATTTTTAATTACACAACCAATATTATAATTATAAACAGATCTAGCAGATCCCTTTAATAATCCATTAGAGGTAGTTATAACAATTGAAGGTTTATTAAAATAATCTTTTAATCTTGCGGCAATAATTCCTATTAAACCTTCGTTTATATTTGGATTGTAATAAATAATTACTTCTTTATTTTCTTTTTCAATTTTTTGAAAATTAATTTCATTTAATACTAGGGTTTCAATTTCTTTTCTTTTATTGTTCAATTTAATTAAATAATTAGATCTATCTTTGATAACTTGATCATTATTGGATGATAATAATTCTGTAGCATATTGAGATTTACCCAGTCTACCACCAGCATTTAATATAGGACCAATTAAATAACCTAAATCATTAATATTAATTTTGTTTTTTTTTTTATTTAATTCAAACAAAGTGTTCAGAGGTAAACTTTTTGTGATATCAAAATTTTTAAGAGCATTTAAAGCAATTAATCTATTAAGTTTTCTTAAAGGCATTACATCACAGACTGTAGCTAATAAAACATATATCAGATAATCGGATATATTTATTTCGCTTTTAATTTTTTTAATTAGTAAATCTAAAAAAAAATAAGAAAGTGATGTGGCACATAAATAGTCATATTCTTTATAACCATTACCTTTTTTAGGATTTATAATTGAATTTGCATTTGGAAAGGGTCTGTTAATTTCATGATGATCAATGATTAGGGATTTAATTTTATTTTCATTTAAAAAATCTATTGCTTCATTAGATGTGGAACCACAATCCACCATTATAATTAATTTGGGCTTTTCTAAGATCAGTTTTTGGAATAATTTTTTGGTAGCACCATAGCCATCCTTTACCCTGTCGGGTATATAATAAAAAAAAGAGTGATTTATACTTTTTAAAAATCTAACAAATAAAGATGTAGCAGCAGACCCATCTACATCATAATCACCTAAAATACATATTTTTTCATTGTTATTGATGCAATTAAGAACAAGTTTAATAGATTGATTGAAATCTTCATTGTTTAGAAAAATGTTGTTTAAATCTAAATCTGAATTGATTGTTGAAATTTCATCATCGTCAAATTTTCTTGAAATAATTAGTCTAGATAAAATATCACTAAAATTAAAATCTTGTTTTAATTTATTAACTAAATTTTGATTAATTTTTTTTTGTTCCCACTTCTTACCTGAAACGGAAATCATTCTTCAATAAGATTTGTTCTTTTTATCATTTCTTTAAATTTTAAACTTTTGTGTGTAACCAGTGTCTCTGTTGTATAATTATTATCATTAATCCTGACACCATTTAACATGTCACTAGAAGTGATACCTGTTGAGCAAAAAATTGAATCACCTTTTATAATTTCATTTAATTCATATTTTTTATTTAAATCAGTTATGCCCATTTCTTTTGCATCTTTAATATCTTTGTCGTTATCGAATATAAATCTTCCTTGAAAATGACAGTCATAAGCATCAAGAGCTGATGCTGCAAGTACTCCTTCTGGTCCACCGCCAATACCCAAAAATATATCAACATTATATTTTGGATTTGTCACATACAATGCACCAAGAACATCGCCATCAGAGATTAATTTAATATTTATATTTAGTTGCTTTAATTCATCAATTATTTTTTTGTGTCTTGGTCTATCCATTATGCAAGCTGTCAGTGATGAAATATCTTTGTTTAGAAAGTCCGCAAGATTTGTTACATTTTTCTTTAATGGAAAATCTAGATCAACTAATCCTTTTTCAATTGGTCCAGTTGCAATTTTATCCATATAAGTTTCTGGCGCATTAAAAAGATTTCCCTTTTCAGCAATAGTAATAACAGAAGTCGCACCAGGCAAATTATTTGCTGCAAAATTTGTACCCTCTAAAGGATCCACAGCAATATCAAAATAGGGTCCATTTTTATTTCCAAGTTTTTCACCTGTATAAAGCATGGGAGCTTCATCGAGTGAACCTTCGCCAATAACAACTTCACCATTCATATCTATTTTATTTAATTCTGATCGCATTGCGTCAACAGCTGCTTGATCTGCTGCAATCTTGTTTTTTTTTCCAACCAAATAAGAAGAGGCTAGTGCTGC
>Ga0209199_1005853_pt1 | contig 10594 bp, 6 predicted proteins | sample COGITO_mtgs_1105_7_FD_184805 | JGI IMG/M metagenome (GOLD analysis project Ga0209199, IMG submission 184805) | Pelagic marine microbial communities from North Sea - COGITO_mtgs_110523 (SPAdes) (version 2) | ecosystem: Environmental > Aquatic > Marine > Epipelagic ...
TTATGGTAGTAAAAAATATGGATAGTATATGGGAGCTTAGAAATGAAGAAGAGGAACATTTATTCTACTTTCCAAATTTTGAAGAAGCTCTTAAAACAAGAATTGTATTAGAACATTATGAAACAAAATTTATTTGTAAATGTGGTGAAGGTTACTATACAAACTCTATTGGAGAAGAAAATACAAATGCACTTATCATGCAATACCAATTGTCGACTGATAGTTCTGGTATTGGAAATAAGGAAATAAATAGCTACAATAACTCTTCAGAAGATTGCCTGCCATTTGACCCAGAGAAATTAGTTGCTAGAAGATCTCTAGATGGAAATTGGTATTTAATAGAAAAACCAGGACATTCTATGTTTGGATTTGGAAAGAACGAAGAAGAATGTGTAAAAGCCCTTAGTGTAATTAAAAAATATGGTTTTAACCAGTCTTGTTTTGTTGGTAGAGCAAATCCATCATTTAGCTATTTGAAAAGGTACAGAGAGGATATTGACACCCTTATAATTTTTTAACAAGCTACAAAGTGGTTAATATAAATAATATCATTTATTATTATTACAAATAATTGATTTTTAGCATTTTAAATAAAATAATAAAAACAAAATTTATCTTTTTTAATAGGTAATCAGTTTTTTTAAAAATGAATACTTTAATATTTTAGATAAACAAATAACTAAACATTCTATGAATTTTTATTTGATTGATAAAGTAAAAGAAATTAAAATTGGTAAATCTGCATTGGGAATAAAATGTTGGAGTATAGACAACCAAATATTTGATACACACTTTCCTGGTTTTCCTACGGTTCCCGGGGTTTTATTAACCGAATCTATGGCTCAATTATCTGGTGTATTAATCGAGCAGAGCTATTACAAGGATTATAAAAAGAAAGAAAACATTTTCCCAATATTAAGTATTATTCAAAAAGCAAAATTTAGATCTTTTGTTGAACCAGGTAAAATACAAGTTTTTAAAAAAGGTTTAGGACATTTAATGAAAGAAAATATGAATATTCCTATTATACCAGTTTATTTGGAAGGAATTGGCAGAGTGTTGCCGAAAGGAAATAAAATAATGTTGCCTGGTATAACTAAAATATATTTTGGAAACCCAATTTTTTTAGAAAACGAATCGGTAGAAGAAATTGTTGAAAAAGCAGAAAACGCTGTACACGATCTTAAGAATCGATGTGACAATAACAATAGCTCAAATTTAAGAGAGTAATATTTATACTTTATATCTTAGCTTTGTAAAAAATAAGACAATGTCTTCCTTTGAAAAATTTGGTTTAAGAAAACAACTTCACAATGCCATTGAAGATTTAGGATTTAATACTCCTACTCCAATACAAGAACAATCTTTTTCTGTTATTCTTTCTGGCAAAGATATGTTAGGAATAGCTCAAACCGGAACAGGAAAGACTTTAGGGTATATGATGCCTTTATTGGACGAACTCAAATATTCCAAGCAATCCAATCCAAGAATATTAATTTTAGTTCCTACAAGAGAATTAGTAATTCAAGTAAAAGAAGAAATTGATAACTTTTCTAAATACTTAAGTGTAAGAACTATTGGCATATATGGTGGAGTAAACATAAAAAGACAGAGTATTGAGCTATATGAAGGTTGCGATATTGTGGTAGCAACACCTGGAAGATTATACGATTTAATACTTAACCAATCTCTTGTAGTTAAGGGGCTGAAAAAGCTAGTGATTGACGAGGTAGATGTTATTCTTGATTTGGGGTTTAGAACTCAGATAACTAATATTTTAGATCTTCTTCCAAAAAAAAGACAGAATATTATGTTCTCAGCAACTATGACCCAGCATGTAGATTCATTAATTGATGATTTTTTTATTGCACCTGTTAAAATTTCAATTGCTGTAAGTGGAACTCCATTAGATAATATTGCTCAGCAATGCTATAAAGTAGAGAATTTTTATACGAAAATAAATTTGCTTGCCTATTTACTAGCTAATCAAGAAGAATTTAAAAAAGTACTAGTCTTTGTCTCTAACAAGAAAATGGCAGATAAAGTATTTGAACTAATAGAACCAGAATTTGGTCATGAATCTTGCATTATTCATTCTAATAAGTCTCAAAACTATAGAATTAGATCCATAGAAGATTTTGATTCTGGGAAAAATAGGATTCTTATTTCTACAGATGTTATGTCTAGAGGTTTGGATTTAAATGAAATTTCTCATGTTGTAAATTTTGATACTCCTGAATTTCCTGAAAATTACATGCATAGAATTGGTAGAACAGGAAGAGCTGAAAAAGAAGGAAATACTATTTTATTTTCTACAGAAAAAGAGCAGTCTTTCAAAAAGAAGATTGAAGAATTAATGGCCTGTGAAATTCCAATGGTTGATTTCCCTAAAGAAGTAGAGATTTCCTTAGAACTAATTGCGGAAGAGCGAGCGGAAGATGGACTTAATAAAAATGAAAATCGTAACTCTAAAAAATTAGAGCTAGATGCTGGATTTCATGAAAAGAAAGAAAAAAACTTAAAGACCAATTTAGGTGGAAGCTATAGAAGAATTATTAAAAAGAAGTACAAGAAACCTCAGACAAGGGGTGATAAGACTTATCACAAAAGACAAAAACGAGGATAGAAAAACCTGAAGAATGGTTATCCTTTTTTGAAAAGAAAACCTAGTCCGATTCTGGATAAAAATTTCTTTTCAAAATTCCAAAAAAACTTAAACTGACCAAATATAAACCCAGTAATGGGTAAAGTAATTTGATAAATAGGAAAAATAAGTGCTATTCTTAATGGCCAATAAACCATTGGATCTACCAACTCTTTTTCAATGCCAAAAAAAGAGGTTACGGGACTTGCTACCCATGAAGCGAATGAACCATTAATGGCAAAAACTGTTAGTATCAGAAAAATTTGAAGATTTGAGTTAATTCCCCACTTTTTTTTTAGGTTTTGCATTGTATATTTGAATATTAAACATAGTAAAATTACAATTTGTAATTGATAGTATAAAGATATGGTACTATATCAATTGAAAAATTAAACATTTTGTTAATTTAACCCCTTATTGTTTACAATAAATTACGTTACTAAATAATTAAGCCTTGAATAGAAAGATAATAATGGAACAACTATTTGATTATATCTCCAAAAGAATTGATTTAACTAAAGAAGTAAAGGAGTTCACTAAATCGATTTCAACCATTAAAAAATTAAAAAAAGGAGATGTATTAATTCATGAAAATCAAATTGTAAATAAGACCTATTTTGTATTGGAGGGCTGTATTAGATCCTACGTATTTGATAGTGTTGGAAAGGAACATACTTTACAATTTGCGTTAAGGAATGATTGGATTAGCGATTATATAGCTATTTTCAATAATGAAAAATCCAATCAGACTGTAGAGTGCATAGCAGACTCAATAGTGGTAGAAACGTCTGTAAGCGAAGGAATTGAAAATATATTTTTAAGATTTCCAAAAATTGAATCTATACACAGAAAAAACTTAGAACGTAATGTTGTCAGCTTACAAAAAAGAATTCTAAACCAATTACAGCTTACATCATTGGATAGATACAAAATCTTTTTAAAACAATTTCCTGACATAGAAAAATATGCTCTAAACTATCATATTGCATCCTATCTAGGGATTACTCAACAAAGCTTGAGTAGAATAAGAGCGTCTTATAAATAATCTGGTGTTTTTACCAATTGTTAATCTGTAATAAAATTTCTTTTTGTAGTTTTGTTTAACTTTTTAATTAATGTATTAAACAAAATAAATTCTTTATGAACTACTCGAGGTTAATTTTGTTTAGCTTTTATATTAAAAAGCAGGTGAAATAATGAACAAAACTATTTCTTACAGAAAGGATAACCGTTAATATTATATGTTAAATTCTCATAAAATAATAGTACTATCAATTTTTTCTTTAGCTATTATAAATTCTTACAGTCAAGGATTTTCTTTTTTAAACACAGTTACTTCCTCATCGTCTGGGTACCAGGCTTCCATAAGAGCTGTAAAGGTTGACCAGTTAGGTAATAAGTACATAGCAGGTAATTTCGATATTTCAGCTACTATTAAAAACACCACCATTATAGGAAATTCTAAGGATATATTTTTTGGGAAATTAGACCCTTTGGGAAATCCAATCTGGATTAAAACTGCAGGGGGACCGGATTCTGACCAAGCAATGGACATTGAGTTAGACAACCAAGGTGGGTTATATATAAGTGGATTGTTTTCTGGAGCAGCCAATTTTGATGGAAATACAGTAACTGCAATACAGCCATCGTCTAATGCCATTACTATGTCTGATAATTTTTTGGTTAAATATGATACTTCTGGAAATTTTCAATGGATTAAAACTGGAGCAACTACCGATAATGATTTTAACAATAATGTAAATGGATACAACAACAATACATTTAATTATTATGGAAAAAGTAAAATAAAGTTCAAGAATGGAAATATTTACTTAATGGCTTCGAATCGTGTATCTGGTTCTCAGTTAGGTGCTATTAATGCAGCCGGGAGACAATTTGATGGCATAACGCTTCCCAATACCCAAGCTCCAGGTGGAGGAGGTTTTTATGGTTATAAGTATTTAAATAGTTTTATTTTAAAAACAGACGTTAACGGAACTAACAGTTGGTTAACTCCTATATATTGCAATACTACTTCAGATTTTGATGCAGTAATAAGTCTTGATTTTGAAATAAATTCCAATGATCATGTTATTGCACAATACTACTACTCTAGTAATGGTTGTAAGATCGGAGGTCAGTCTACTCCTAATTCCATATCTAGTTTTTCAACACCGTCAGCCAACTTCCCTAGAGGGGCATTAATGATTTTAGAATTAGATGGTTCAGGCTTTTACTATAATGTTTATAAAATTGAAAACGCTTTAGCCTCTTTCAACGCATTTTTTGGTTTTGGCAACGCATTAGATTACATATCTTATGGCTTATCAATTGATAATTCAGATAACGTTTATTTTGCGTTTAACAATTTTTCGAATGGCAATTTCAACCAAACTATAGCCGGAATTAATGTTCCTGAAAACACCAACACTTTAGTAAAGTTAAATCCAAATTTTATTCCAACTAATTGTAATTTACTGAACACTTTTCCTTCGCAATCTCAAAATAGCTTCCCAATTTCTGCTCTTGAAGTTAAAGAAAATCAATTAATTTTTGGTGGCACACTAGACGGAACTGTAAATTTAAATAACAGTACTTTCTCTAGGTCAGACGAAATAACATTTGTAAATATGGATACTAATTTAAGTTCTGTTAACTGGGTAACGAGCACTTCTAACAGTAGTGTCCTTCAAGTTGATGGTAGTGGAGCTAACTCCGCTTTTCCTGAAAAATATTCTTTAGGTATTTATGACCTTTCTATTGGAAACGAGAACCAAGCTGTCTTTTGTGGAAATATAGGTCCCCAATATAGATCGTTCGGAGATTATACGACTACAACCAATCAATTGAATGATGCCTTTTTAACTGAAATAATACCATGTATCCCTGTTTTTTCTCAAATACTTCCCCTTAATCCAGTAATTTGTGGTGCAGGAAATTCAGCAACACTAAATGCCAATGTAAACCCTGGAATTTCTTACAACTGGGTTAGTAATGGTAGCTCTACCTCAAGCAGCAATTCACCCTTCTACACCACCACTAATGTTGGAGATTTTTCTTTGATTACCGATAGTTTAGGATGTAAAGATACTAGTAACGTAGTTAATGTTACTTTAGCTCCATTACCAAATGTAACAGTTCCTCAAAGTACGTTTACCGCTTGCTTTTCTGGTGGACCAACTGTTGTTCCAGCTGGAAGTCCAAGTGGTGGAGTTTGGTCAGGACTGGGAATGGTAAATGATTCTGTTTTTGACCCAACCGTCTTGGGGCCTGGACCAAGTTTAATCACCTATACCTACACCAACACTCAAGGATGTAGCGATGATGGTATAAGAATTGCCAATACAGTACAAACCCCTCCTTTAATTCTTTCTAACAATCTTCCTAGCTTTTGTGAAGGTGACGGGCCTTATTCGTTAGGTGCAACAGTAAATCCAAGTGGTGGTAATTATTTTGGACCAGGAGTTTCTGGAACTACTTTTAACCCAGTTAATGCAGGAGTTGGGACTCACCTTATAAGATACAAATACTCTGTTGCCCAAAACTGCGAAGACAGTGTAGACTTTTATTTAGTGGTTAACGCATCTCCAGCTATTAATTATCCAGATTACGATTCTCTTTGTGAGAATATATCTTCTACTCCTCTATTCTCTGCTAGTCCATTTGGAGGAACTTATTCCGGACCTTTTGTAATTGGTAATAATTTTTATCCTTTTTTCTCTGGTGCTGGATCTTTTCCTATAACATATACTGTTACCGAAAATGGTTGTATTTCCTCTTCTACAAAAAATATTCAAATTGATGCTAATATCAATGCACAACTTAGTAGTATTTCTGATTTTTGTGTAAACGATATAGAATTAGCACTAGATTTCGGTCTTCCAACAGGTGGAAATTATAAAATCGATGGTTTTTCAAAAGATTCTCTAAAGCCAGCTGAGTTGGGTATCGGTACACATACCATTGAATATGAACTAACCAACAGTTGTGGAACTTCAGTTGATATTAAAACATTCGAAATTTTTGGTTTACCTAACGTATCAGCAGGTACAGATGCAGCAGTTTGTATTGGAGAGTCTGTAACACTAAATGGAATAGGTGCCTCAACTTACATTTGGGATAACAATATAACTAATTCTGCTGCTTTTAGCCCCACTTCTACCCTTACTTACAGAGTAATTGGTGTAGATATTAATGGATGTATTAATACAGATTCTATAAAAGTAACTGTAAATGATTTGCCCAATGTGGATGCAGGAAACGACACTTCCATTTGTGATGGTGAATCATTAGCTTTAACTGCAAGTGGAGCTCTAACATATAACTGGGACAACAACATTACTAATGCTACTGCCTTTACTCCAATCTCTACCACATTATATACCGTTACTGGAACAGATAATAACGGCTGTAATAACACAGACCAAGTAACCATTACTATAAATAATAACCCATTGGTTAGTTTATCCTCTTTTACTCCAATTTGTAACGCTAATAGTAGTACCGTTCCATTAACAGGTGGATTTCCAACAGGTGGTAATTATAATGGGTTGGGCGTATCCAATAACAATTTCTCACCTTCTGTTTCCGGAGCAGGTTTTCATAATATAACTTATTCCTTCAGTGATTCTAACGGATGTAGTAGTTCTGACAACAAAATTTTAGTAGTAGATACCAACAACGTGAATATTTCACTTGCCTCTTTTGGAAATTTGTGTGAAGATGCAGATAGTTTAGTTCTAAGTGGTGGTACTCCATCTGGTGGATTTTACAGCGGAAATAGTGTTAATAACGGTGTGTTTTATCCAGATAGCTCTGGTAGTGGATCTTTTTCTATTACCTATTCCTATTTAGAAGCTAATACTTGTATAGCAAGTACCAACTCTACAATTACTGTTTCATCATTGCCCATCGTAACTCAAGATTCTTTGAATCCAATTTGTTTAAATAATAGTCCTTTTGTTTTAAATGGAAGTAGCCCAGCTGGCGGCTTTTACTCTGGAAATGGGATTAGTAATGGTATATTTAATCCTCAAATTACTGGTATTGGTAATTTTAATATTAATTACATATTTACAGATAGTTTAGGTTGTAATAATAACTCAGAAACCTCTCTTACTGTAAAGCCATTACCCAATACAACTTTAAGCTCCATTAATGATCTTTGTATAGATGCCACCAATTTAGTTTTAACTAGCGGTATTCCATTGGGTGGAACCTATAGTGGAAATGGTGTAAATAACGGAATATTCTATCCAGATAGCTCTGGAACAGGAAATCATATTATTACTTACACTGGAGAATTAAATGGATGTTTTCTTTCAGATTCACAAACCATTACAGTAAACCCACTGCCAACATTAAGTTTTGGTTCAATTCCTGAACTTTGTGTTAACGATAGTCTTGTTTTGAATTTCATGAGTCCAACCGGGGGAAATTATTCTGGAAATAATACTAACAATGGTATTTTTTATTCCAACAATACCAATATAGGGATAAATAATATTAATTATACTTATACAGATTTTAATTCTTGTTCTAATAATCAAAATATATCTCTATTAGTCAATGATTTAACTAATATATATTCAAGTAATAGTTTAATAAATGATTTCTGTGTTAACGATTCTATTTCCGCCTTAAATAATTATCTTCCAATTGGTGGCACTTACTTTGGAAATGGAATTTCCAATAATCTATTTGACCCCTCTATAGCAGGTGTTGGACAACAATTGGTAAACTATGAATTTATTGATAGTAATGGTTGTCTGAGTAGTATAATAGATACTTTAAATGTAAATGCCCTGCCAATTGTAAATTTAACATCTATTGAAATATGTGAAAACAGCCCATCCGTTGCTCTAAACAATGGACTACCAACTGGTGGCACTTACTCTGGTATTGGTATTTCTAATGGTTTTTTTGACCCAATTAATATTAACCCCGGAAATAGCACCTTAACCTACTTAGTTACTGACAGTAACAACTGCTCTAATATCGATACTTCATTTATTAAAATCAATCCAAACCCAATTGTATCACTGAACCTAATGGAAAACCTTTGTAGAAACGAGGGCTTAATAACTTTAAATGGTGGTCAGCCAATTGGAGGGAATTATTCTGGCTCTGGAATTACGGGAAATATTTTAAACACTACAGCTTTGAACACTGGTATAAACTATGTTACCTACTCCTACACAGATACCAACAGTTGTTCTAGCACCTCTGTAGATAGTTTAAATATCCTACAAGAGCCTACAATAAGCATTTCTGGAGACAGTATTTTATGTTTTGGAGATACTAGTGTGGTTTCCGCTATTGGTGGCTTAAACTATCTTTGGAACAATGGAGATACTTCCAATACCACAACTTCTCTGGCTTTTAACAGCTTTTTCTTAAGTGCTATAGGAACAGATAGTAACGGATGTCAGAATATAGACTCTATTTTTGTTACAGTTAATGACCTACCACAAGTTACCATAAACGCTCCAGATACTCTATGCAGTGATAGTTTGACAACTATAAACGTAATAAGTTCTGCAAACCAGTTCTTATGGAATAATAACAATACCAATGCATTTATTGAAATTGGACCATTTAATAATGGAGATGATCCTTCTTATTTTGTGACAGTTACAGACTCCAATGGTTGCTATAACAGTGATTCTACCATTATTATTATTGAAAATTGTGATGTATCAGAAGTTCATAATTTAAATAATATGGAAGTAAGTGTTTATCCAAATCCAAATAATGGATATTTCACTATTGAACTAGACAACCACTTAAACGAAGAAATTGATATAACTTTTATATCACCTCTTGGACAAATTGTAAATCAACAAAAGTTTAATAGCAACATAATAAATTTCAGTGCACCTTACCTATCCAGTGGTATTTACTCATTGATTATTAAATCCAAAAACCAATATTTAATAAAGAAAGTTGTAATTCAATAGTTTTAATTTCTAAAGCTAAATTTGGTTGAAATAGTCAATTAAATTAATTACTATAGGAATTGTAATTAAGCTCAATATTGTTGATACTATAATACTATTACAAATAAATTCTTTATTAAGCCTATATCTTTCTGCAAGTACAAATGGTGTAATTGCAGCTGGCATTGCAAATTGAGTAATAGCACTAATTTCTATTTCTTTAGAAAGAAAATAAAAAGTAATTAGTCCTAAAAATGGAAAAAAAAGCAATTTGAAACAACTATATACTAATGGTAATTTTAAGTCCTTAGGACTTTTAGGAGGATGAATAGCAATAAAAACCCCTATCATAAGCATTACCATCGGTGAAACCGCGTAACCAAGCATTTCTATTGGAAGGTGAATAAATTCTGGTATACGTATTTCTAAAAAGTTGAATAAAAATCCAAAAAGAACAGATAAAAGAAGTGGATTTTTAATTAAATTCTTTAAAATTCTAAAAGTATTTGGCTGCTCTAAAGTATATCTCTCCACAATAAAAAGACCTATTGAGAAAACCCAAAACAACATTACAGCTGCATTTAATGAGGCTATCTGAGACAAAGAAGAATCTATAGAAACCAAAAGTGGAATTCCGAGAAAAGCTGCATTTCCAAAAAGTAAACTAATTAAGTAAGTTGCCTTTAGAGTTTTAGATTTAGTAATGAAATTTATCAGCAATAGAAAAATGAATAGAACTCCAAATAACAAAGAACTAAATCTAAAAAAACTATCTCCTACTAAATTAAAATCTATTTTAGAAACGGTTAAATTCCCAAAAATAAGAGCTGGAAAGCCAATATACAGAGCAAAATCACCTATAGGTTTAAGCCAACTTTGATTAGCTACATTAAATTTGGTTAGTAACCAACCAAACGTAATAATTATAAATAGTGGAAGTATTTGTAAAAATATTATTAACAAAGCAATTCTAAATTAGAGCTTTGTAAAGTAATTGACAACAATAAGCTTT
>Ga0209199_1005855_pt1 | contig 10592 bp, 12 predicted proteins | sample COGITO_mtgs_1105_7_FD_184805 | JGI IMG/M metagenome (GOLD analysis project Ga0209199, IMG submission 184805) | Pelagic marine microbial communities from North Sea - COGITO_mtgs_110523 (SPAdes) (version 2) | ecosystem: Environmental > Aquatic > Marine > Epipelagic ...
ATATATTTACAGCAAAAGACAGCATTTAGGGTTTTACACATTAATACCTAATTAAGATTTGTTTCATTACCATCGGTAATTCTTTTACTACTTTTTTTTCCTCATATATATTAATATCTACTTTATGGCTTATGAATAAGACAATGGAAAGCTTAAATAAAGATATAAATTGAAATTTAATTTCGAAATTAGATGAATTCACATTAAAAATCGTAAAACATGACCTGCAGCTATTGTCGCACACAAACAAATCACAACATCAGCAACTGCCAAACAGCTGCATTCACACGTGCATTCGAATTGTATAACGAAGGAACGGATTCATTTGCAAACAAACGTAGTAGTACTTTAAGGGAAGATTGGCTCAAAGACAATGACGGAAATAATCCATCGGACGAAAATTGGAGGGACCATAGTAATAATAGACGCCTTCAAACTCGAGTGAGTCCGGCAGAATTCAAAGTTATTGAATACATCCATAAATTTCGCAGAATTCGTCCAAATACTTCTAGCGATGGTCACAACAATATGTGCTATTATGTTACCAACCTCAACTCTTCACCTCCTATTATTGTTAAGGTTTCGTTAAATAATGAAAATAAACTCAATAGGGTTGATTACCAAGACAATGACGAAGGCATGACTTTATTGAATACTTACACAAGATGTCATACACGTTTGATAAATGCACGCGCCCAATATCGCGCCAACATTTGGCGACAACAACAGCGGGATAGAGAACAACAACGGCAACAAGCTAGACAACAGGAGCTACAGCGCGAACAACAACTACGGCAGGAACAACTTGTTTTGCGCGAAGAACCCATTGAAGCCAACGATTGTGCCATTTGTATGGAACCTTTCGGAAATACGAACAAAACCATTTTGAGATGCGGACATCAGTTCTGTGGAGATTGTATTTTTCAACATTTTCAAGGACAGCATGGTACAAAATGCCCATCGTGCAGAACCGAGTATGCTACTAGAGTTCAAGGATGGAACCCACCTGGTAGACAAACACAACCACGTACACATACACACAACCAAGACACAAATTCGCGTATTACACGAATAGAAACACTCATGGAACAACTTATTACTACACAACTAAATAGATAAAAATCGTTCATAAAAAAATGTATATATTTTTTATTTTTATCAGAACAAACTTAAATGACGAAGACGTTCTTTCAATAAAAAAGGCTTTTAATTAAATACTTTAAAATAATAAATCTCTACTTCAATACAATTTCATTCTCAATTGGGTCCCAATTGCCCAACTCTTCCTGTGATTCATGATGATATAATACGTGGTCATCACTCTTGTAGTACATGACACCATTATATTCAAATAGATGAACTTGAACATCTTCAAACTTATCGCTATCATCGTTAGCTGTAGAATCATTAACAGCTAATGATGAATTATTGGATTCAGATTGAACATTTTGAGCTAAATTTTCAATCAAATCGACGCTCTGAGCCTCTACATTCTCAATGTAATCGCCAGAAGCAACAACAATATTATCCTTCTTAGGACGTCCACGCTTAGATTTTGTCTTAGAATCATTCTTTTCCTTCTTCTTATCTAGCTTAGCCTGCTTCTCAGCTTCCTTAGCAGCCAACTTATCGGCCTTAGCCTGTTCCTTGGCCTGCTTCTCAGCTTCCTTGGAAGCCAACTTATCGGCCTTAGCCTGTTCCTTGGCCTGCTTCTCAGCTTCCTTGGCAGCCAACTTATCGGCCTTAGCCTGTTCCTTGGCCTTCTTATCGGCTTCCTTGGCTTCCTTAATAGCCAAACGCTCATCCTTAGTAAGCTTCTTCTTCTCCTCCTTAACCTCGTCCTTCTTAACTACTACTTCCACCACGTCGTCACGACGCTCGTCTTGCTGCACATTATTATTAATGTTTTTCATGAAAAGGTCCAAATCAAACTTAATTTCCATTTTGTTATCAATGGATGCCTTCTCAATGGCATTGCCTACGAAACGCTGAATATCGATTGTTGTAAAACTCATGTTGTTAACTTTTGTTATTTAACTTTATTTGTAAAAAGAGAAAACATTTCAATTTTTTTTTATGAACAATGCTACTTCTTTTGCAAAAGAAAAAACAACAAATATATAACATTTTTTAAATATTGAATTCGGGAATACTATATACATCATTTTGTTTAACATATTTTGCAATAATCTTTGGATTTTGAGTATTGCTAATAACATCCTCAGTGTTATATACGTTATGTTCAGAATCTATATAATATACAATTCCACGAATTTCTTGTGCCCATATCTCGCGTTTAATCTGCGTTGGTACTACTGCACCATCTTTACTTACAATTCCATGAGGACGTCCTTTTTCATGTGTACCACAATAATCACACTCTTCCTTCTTTCTTCTTGTACATTGTTCGCCACTCGCACGTTTAGCACAGCATCTATCATGTAGCGGAATAGTATTCTTTACACGCTTACGCTTTGTAAAATCATCTTTTGTTAACCTGAACTTTTCATAATCATAAACAATCTGCACAATGTTCTCCATTTGAGATTGGTCTAAACATTGTCCTTTAACAACATCGATGATAGAGTCCTTGAACTCCTTGATGTAGCTGTCAAATTTATTATTAATGCGCGTTTCCATTATATTATAATTTTCATTTATAATTAGAATATAATTTCAATTTTAATCAAAAACACTACTTTTTACAGAAGGTAAAACTAAAGCAAAAATACCAACCATAGTAAACCAATGAACGTACGTAATATAGGATGAGGGATTTATATCAAAAAAACCCATAATTTGTGGAAAAACAAAATTAGCTATTAAAATAATAGTCAATGCTATTAAATATGTTTTATAATTCTTCATATAAATTAAAAGTATTTTATTTATTATCTATTTTACGTTGAATTGTTTCCTTAACAACTTCTTGGCGGTTATCCATAATATACTTACCCAAATCCTCTACATGTTCTGTGTTTCCTTTGAAATAATCATTTAAAATACTATACAAAGTGTTCTTATTAATAGGTTTCTTAACCTTATTTTTTTTATACACCAAACTTCCATTATTTATATCAAAACACTCAATCTCATTTTGTTTCATTGTCGTCATTAACTGCTGCGATACATTTTTTTGTTTCGTCTTCATTTCCCTAACAAGTTGCTGATGCTTTCGAATATCGTTGTCCATGGTTACCCATTCTTTTACTACGTGTATCAATTGTTCTTTCGTTTCCATTACTTTAAATTCATATTTTATATTTAATACATTATAAAAATAATATTAGTTGTGTTTTTCTAAATGTTTATGATGTCGTTTACATAAACCACCTTCAAAAATTTTACAACCACATTCATTACCTTTATTTTTGCCAGAAACTAACTTATGTTTACAAACCTCTTTTGCTTCTAACTGATGTAAATATTTCAAATGACTTTTACACATTTGTTTATAACAGCCTTTATTACAAAACTCGCCCTTCTTCACACCACTTTTAAAAATATACGCACATACATTGGGTTTCATTGTATATTTATCAGGTGCATTAACACCATAAACACTATATTCGCCTATTAACGGGAGCAACTCATTTTGAATATTTCTACAATACGGACACTTTAATTGGTAAGTTCTTAAACAAGAAGTGTCTAATGGATTATAATGTTTTTGATGTTTTACTTCATTATAAATAGCTTGATAATTGAAAGAATGACCACACAATAACTTTACATGATTATCTATTAGAGGCATTTTTGTGATTAAACAACATTTATCCTCATCAATTATTTCATTTTCTTCTTCTAAAAGTTTATAAAAATCACCGGTTGAAATTAATTCCATAATACTTAATTATTTTTAAAAAAATCTCTTTATATAGATTAAGATTAACATGCAAAAATGGGGGCCGATTACATGGAGTCTATTTCATACTATGGCTGAAAAAATAAAAGACGAAAAATATAACACACATTTCCCGCAACTTTGGAAGCATTTCACACGAATATGTCACTCATTGCCATGTCCACAATGCTCGGACCACGCAACAGCATATGTAAGAAGATATAAGGTTACACAATTTTCTAACAAGAAGCTATTTAAACATTTCATACATCAATTTCACAACGAAGTAAACAACAATACTAATAAACAATTATACGATATTGGTGTTTTAGAGATATATAAAAGCAATAATTTATCGCAGGTATTCAATGATTTTATTGTTGAATGGAACTATCAAATGAACCAAAAAAACATGAATTTGATTGCACATAATTTTATAAGGAAACAAACCATAAAAGATTTTCACATATGGTTTTATTCTAATTTAGACATATTTGATTTTTCTTAAAGAGTTTTCAATAATTCGCCATTTTTGTATACTGCACATTTAAAAGTTTGTTTGTTAGGCATACTACATGTTTCAGTGTTATTACTTCCGCGTTGGCTAAAATAAGTATAATCTTTCAAGCCAAAATTTGTAAGTAAATAATAATATCCTACACCGATTAAACCACCTACTAAACCTCCTATAATTATTCCAAAATTACTAGTGCATTTATTATTTAATTTGTATATCGCATCCATTCCAAAAAGCGTAAGAATTGATATCATTAAAGGGAAATTTATTTCATTATTTTCAAACATAGGTATCGATAAATACATCAATGTAAAACCAATGAACACACTATTGGAATTAGGTCCATCAAATTTATTATTAACTGGTATATCTACTATATCACAAATGGGCGATCTCGTTTCCAAATCTATTTTATTACCCAAAGCTGGTTTCAGTCCAGCAACATTAAAAATATATGCAATAAAAGCACCAGCCAAATATATAATTGCTTTAACATCTTGATTAAATAATGATATCATAATCATAAAAAAGGCCAATAGTATTGATGATATAGCAGAAAAAAACTGCAAAATATTACTAAATGTAAATGACATTGCCATCTTAATATATTCTGTCTATATTTTATTTTGAATATGGTAGTTTCTTATTCAGAAAACGATTCATCTTCGCTATTGTTTTTTTTTCAGGCAAAACCATATCATTTTCTAATTTTTCTAGGTCACGAAGTTTCATATTCATCAATTGCGCAAATTCGTGAATTGTATATTTTGAATGTTGACGTGCCATTGTTAACGTCCTTCCAAAAGACAATTCGTCGTTATTCATTTAGTTACATATATAACCTATAATATCTTTATATAATTCACTAAAAATATTATATTATTTCATTATTCCTCTTCCAAAGCATATTGTAAAGCTTCCTCGATAGTTTCAATTGCATGAAATTCGATTCCTTCTATTACTGGATTTTTTTCATTTTTTTCCATAAATTTTTTGAAATCCTTTTCATTTTCTTGTGGAAACAAAAATGTTTTTACACCTGCTTGTATACCCCCTAAAATTTTTAAATCTAAACCACCAATAGCGGTTACTTTACCTTGTAAACTCATTTCGCCAGTTATAGCTAACGTATTTTTGATTTTTCGATTATTTAATAGACTATACAATGTAACGGTAATAGCTGTACCAGCAGAAGGACCATCCTTAGGTGTTGCTCCATCGGGACAATGAATATGAACACCTTGCGTTTTTGTTTTTTCAAATCGTTCAATTAATTTCTCCTTCATTTCATCCGGAGTTAATTTCCATGCCAAGGTTTTTGCAACACTCATACTTTCTTTCATGACATCTCCTTGCATACCTGTTAATTTTAAATCAAGTAAACTACCAGCAATAACAAAATTTGTTTCAATGGGAATGATTCCACCACGTCCCAAAGCATTAGCCCACAAACCATTTATAATACCTACAATCGATTCATTGTGTATTTTTTTAGGTTTGATTGTTTCTCTATTTTTCAAATATTTTTCTTTCAAATCTTCAATCGTTAATTCATACGGAAATTCATGTTCACATTCAGATTTCAAGAACTCTAAATTTATTTCCCCTACAATTTCAAACATAAGTTCTTTCATTTTGCGTACACCTGCTTCACAAGTAAATTCTTCAATGGCAAATTCTATTACATTCTTTGGTATAACAATATTTCCTTGCTGTCCCATTTTTTCGTAAATTTCAGGAAGCATGTATTCTTGACAAATTGTTACCTTATCGTCTAGAGACAGATGGTCGAATTTAATGCGATGAATACGATCCAACAAAATGCGGTCCATTAAACTAACATCATTATATGAGAATACAAATAAGGCTTTAGATAAATCTAAATCAATACCCGTGAAATACTTATCTTGAAATTCATCATTTTGTGTAGGGTCTACTAAATGTGTAAGTATACCAATAATTTCACGACCTGTTTCAGTTCGACTAACCTTGTCTATTTCATCAATAAAAATAATAGGATTCATACATTTTGTTTCCATCAATATATCGACAATTTTTCCCCACATAGAACCAACATAGGTATAATTATGTCCATCTAATGTACTACCATTACTAGAACCACCTATCGCAATAAATGCAAAGGGACGAGCTTCACCATTATCATCAGTTAAACATTTTGATAATCCGTGTTTTGCAATAGATGTTTTACCAACGCCAGGTGGACCTTCAAACCCAAAACAATAACCTGTCTGTTCACCATTCACCCATTGTCCAATTATACGTTCTATTTGTTTTTTTGCATTTTTATGACCATGTACGGATTTATCTAATATATCCCCAACACCATCTAAATATTTTTGAACTTTATTGTAGTTTGTATTTATTTTTGCTAATTCCTGAGGTTTATCATATTTATAGGTAACATTTACTATCTTTTGATTATCAACTATATCTTTAATGAAACCATATTCCTTGTTATTATTTAAAATATACATCTTTATTGCATCTTTCAGTTCATTTTTATTACTATATTTATTTAATGTCAATTTATCCAATGCGTACTTTTCAGAATATTCATTAATTAATTCACCCAATTTAATAAAATCATCCTTTCTTTTAATATTATCAATTACATTGATAGCTTTTTCATAACACTCAACATTATGCAATAATTCTAATGTTTTAACCTTATTCTTTGTATAACGAATAACTTCCATGGAATTATATTTATTTTTCAATTCAATATCCAAATTGGCTTTATTGCTGTTTGCATAACTAAGAAATACATCATTATTAGTTTTCATTAATTCTAGAATAGGCTCTTGTCTATATATTCCAAACGGAATACGTAAAAGACCATCCAAATATTGTCTTGCTTTAGACCCAGAATCCTCTGACTTGGCCTTCAATTCTTTTAATTTATTAATCGCCTTCTCTTTGACATAATCTTTAGTTTTCATCAAACAAATTCGTTGTTCATAAGGTAAACTATTCTGCACATCTCCATTATTTAATTTATTTGTGTACTCAATTGTTTGCTTCATTGCACCTTTAAAGCTATTTTTGATAACGTTTGGAAAACTTTCCAAAATTGCAATTTGTTCAGGACTTTCACCACTTTTATCATCCAAACTTAGGAGGTCATATAACAAATAAGCTAAAAACTGAAGTTCAAAATTGTCTTTATGAATTAATAATTTTAATAGCAACATACGTTTTTCATACAAATCAAGCCCCATAAATTCACGTGTAATTTTTGATATTGCCTTATTATTTAGTTGTTTAATATAAGTATTATAACCAATAAACATATCATACAGAGCATTTAATTCATATACAAGAAGATCTCGCAATGTCAAACTATCAATAAAAATATTAAAACTAACATTCTGAAAATGTTCTGTTTGTGGTATATTTGCTTTAATATACTCGATTCGTTCATGAATAATTTTATTTGTTACATAATTCAATGGCACATCATCAAAAAAACCATAAATAATTATTGTCTGTTCAATTTTTTCGTTTGTAAATACTATTTTACCCCCATGAACCTTAAAAGATAAAGATTCATTCTGAAATTTCGTTATCGGAAATACATCCAATGTTTTACTTGTTTCCGCAATATGGATATCTTCAAAAAAACTATTTGTTTTACCATTCTTATTATTACGATTTATCAAAGACCATAAAATAATTTTGTAATTTGTAGGATGAAAACATTTGTTTAATAATCCGAACATTTGAATATGTTCATCAGACAAATCATCGAAATAATCTATCCCAAAACATATGACTAGTAAATCAAATAAGTTATGCGAACCATGTGATTTCATACACGCTGATAATTTATTCACTATTTTATCTAATTCTGATGAGCATGATGACGATTCTATTAACTTCATAGATATTGATTCTTCTAAACTCGATAACCCAGTGTTTAAGATGTTCAATTCATCCAATATAACAGATACTTCGGTTGCTTGAAATATATTCTCTTTTTGATACTTTTTTAAAATTAAAAAGAATCTACTTAATATATCTTTAGTATTTGTTATCTTATTTCTTAAACAATCAAAAGGGGGTTGGATTTTTTCGACGTGGTTGTTTCCACGTCGAATTAAATATGTATCAAAACTTGGGTCCATACTAGTATATTATAAGAAATATATTTTTTTAATATAACTTAAACAACTTCAACTAAACATTTAAGTTATTACATGAAAACACCAATACGTAACTTATTGTAATATATTACATAACTATTTAAACCTAATATTCTAGTTATAATAATGGGAATACCTAGTTATTTTGCTTTCTTAATAAAAAATTATCCACAAATTATTCAAAAAAAAATATTATATACAATAGATAATCTGTATCTAGATTCTAATTCGATTGTATATGATAGCGTTTATTCACTAGAATACAATAATGATGCAGAATTTGAAATTCAGGTTATTAAACGTGTTTGTAATACAATTGATAGTTATTGCACTTCTATACAACCTAAAAAAGTCTTTATTACGTTTGACGGAGTTGCACCTATTGCAAAACTGAATCAACAAAAATCGCGTCGATATAAATCATGGTTTACCAATGAAATGGAGCAAAAAATCAAAATCGATAGTTATAATAAAAAATGTAAATGGAATACATCGTCAATTACACCTGGTACTGAATTTATGAATAAATTAAACACATTGGTTTACAATTATTTTATTAAAAACAAGGACACTATTCATAAAAATATAGATTTCGAATTTTCTGGTTCAGATAAACATGGTGAAGGCGAACATAAAATATTTGAGAAAATAAGAAATGAAACAGACTATCATGCAAATACACATACACTAGTCTATGGACTTGACGCGGATTTAATTATGTTATGTTTGCATCATCTTCATCTATGTAAATCGTTAAATCTATATCGCGAAACGCCACAATTTATTAAACAATTAGATAGTTCACTTGACCCAAATGAGACATATGTATTAAACAACAATTTACTAGGTGAAAAAATTGTAACTACAATGACGAGTAAAAATGTAATCAATAATAATGATTTGATACATGATTATATTTTTATTTGCTTTTTGCTAGGTAATGATTTTATGCCTCATCATCCAGCATACAATATTCGCCATTCAGGAATACATGTATTGCTTGATGTATATAAACATTTACACGATAAGGATAAAAAATTTATATTAACAAAAGATAATAGTATACAATGGAATAATCTGCGAAAATATATCGAATTATTATCAGAACATGAGGAGTCATTGTTTCAAGAAGAACACAATAAAAAAAGCAAGCGTGAAAAAAGATACATTCCAAATAGAACCGAAGATGAGCGTTGGGAAAAATTTCAAATAACACCATGTTTTGAAAGAAGTAGTGAACATTTTATCGATCCAAATGAACCTGGTTGGAATATGCGTTATTATAAAACATTATTTGATATTAACAACGACGAAATGAGAATTAAACAAATATGTTTTAATTACCTTGAAGCACTAGAATGGACATTTACTTATTACACATCTGGTTGTAAGGATTGGAGATGGAAATATAATTATAAATATGCACCATTATTTAAAGATTTAATAAAATACATTCCTTATTTTGATTCAGAACTACTCGAAACAAAGTTGCCTCAGCCAATAGATAGCATTGTTCAATTAGCATATGTATTACCAAATACAAGCTATAATCTTCTACCAAAAAATGTAGTGCAAATACTTAATAATAATTTTGAAGTAGATGGTCCTTATGAGATGTCATGGGCATATATGAAATATTTCTTTGAAACGCATATAGAATTCCCTGATATGGATATTGATAAATTGTCCCAATTAATTAGTGTCAAATAGATTGAAACATACGTGGTTTAATATTATCTAAATAGATAATCATTGCTTGTTTTCTTACACCTCTTGTTAGCAGTATTTCGTTTTTACTGCAATAGTGAAGAAATTTACCATATGAACTAATCAACGGACGTTCTGGAGTGTATACAAAAAACGAATCATATGAAATTGTACGTTTCATATTATTTAATCATATTTTTTTATGGAATTATTTTCTTATCAACAACAACCTCCTTTGCTACATTTTTTATAATTTTATGAAAATCCCTTTCTTTATTTTCTTCACTTCCTATTGAATTGGACAAAATATTTAAATAATCATTATTATTTCCATCCAAAATATCCGGATTTTCTTGTATCC
>Ga0209199_1005861_pt1 | contig 10584 bp, 9 predicted proteins | sample COGITO_mtgs_1105_7_FD_184805 | JGI IMG/M metagenome (GOLD analysis project Ga0209199, IMG submission 184805) | Pelagic marine microbial communities from North Sea - COGITO_mtgs_110523 (SPAdes) (version 2) | ecosystem: Environmental > Aquatic > Marine > Epipelagic ...
TATGGGTAATGCTGGCATTTTGTTGCGGGCCTATGCGTATGCCAGGTTACTTGGCAGAGAAGGCATGCACCGGGTGGGTGAGTTTGCGACATTAAATGCTAACTATATGGCGCGCGAGCTTGAAAAAGTCGGGTTTACCTTGGCATACCCTGAACGCCGCGCGACTCATGAGTTCATCGTGACTTTGTCGCAAGAAGCGAAGGAGCTTGGCGTGACTGCCATGGATGTGGCGAAGCGTCTCCTGGACTATGGCTACCATGCGCCAACAACCTACTTTCCATTGCTGGTGCCGGAATGTCTGTTAATCGAGCCTACAGAGACGGAAACAAAGGAAGAAATTGATGGGTTCGTCGCGGCGATGGCATCGATTTTGGAGGAAGCGAGAAGCAACCCTGAAATTGTTACGACCGCGCCACATACAATGCCGGTCAAAAGGTTGGATGACGTAAAGGCGGCAAGGGAGCTAGATCTCGCCCTGGCCCGATAGCATCGTCACAAATTCGCCGAGTTGTTGCGCCAGAAAAGCAACCAAGAACACGAGCCGGGAAGACGTTGCTTCCCCAGAGTGTTGCATCGCACGGACCATGGGTTCTGTTTTGCTCTGCTGCTATGACCTGATCGCGATCGTTAGTTGGATGGGGTCCTGCGGACTGACTCCCTTTTCCGGACGTTCGGTACATCCTGAGAAGAGCGCTGAACTTAACAGTGCTAGCGCCAAAATTCCGGTCGTCGTTAGTCGCGAAGACTGATGATAGGCCATTGATTTTCCTCCGCTTCCAGTCTCAATATCGGGTCTGGATCAACTGCCACAGGATTGTCTACCATTCGCAGTAGGGGTAGGTCATTGTGTGAGTCGGAATAAAAGACGCTACCTTTCAGTGAATCCGGTTGACCTGCCAGCCACTGTTCCAGCCGGGTGACTTTTCCCGCAGCAAAGCTTGGTACCCCGACAATCCTGCCCGTATAGCGGTTTGATATGATCTCCGGGTCAGGCGCGATCAATGTATCGATTCCAAATTGATCGACGATAGGGCGTGTGACGAATTCGATCGTGGAAGTAATGACCAGCAAGGTATCTCCCTGATCGCGATGTTTTTTTACCAGCGTCTGGGCCTTGTCTAAAATAATGGGAAGAATACGCTGCGCGACAAACTCGGACCTAAACCTGTGGAGGTCTTCGATAGAGTATTGAGTCAGAACTGAGCAGGAAAACTGCAGATATTCATCGATATCTAACTGCCCAGCCTTGTACTGCTGGTAGAAAGCATCGTTCCTTTTCGTATGTTCCTCCGCATCAACAAGTCCTTTGTCGACAACAAACTGCCCCCACTCATGGTCACTATCAGCAGCTATGAGTGTTTCGTCGAGATCAAAAATTGCGAGTGGCATGAAGTAGGTCCAGTCAGTAAACAACGCAGTGTAACGTGTCCTGCTGGTTTGCTGAATGTCTGGGATTGAAGCACAATGATTTTTGTTCGCATCACGAGGTTCAGGTAATTGATTGATGAAGATGGGTATCGCCCTAATGTGGGCATCATTGTTGCTAATGATCATGGCCAGGTTTTGTGGGCGCGTCGTGTAGGACAGGATGCTTGGCAGTTTCCTCAGGGAGGGATTCAATCGACGGAATCACCCGAGGAAGCTCTCTATCGAGAACTCGAGGAAGAGGTTGGACTTGAGGCGGGTCAGGTAGAGATTGTTGGCACAACCAGAGGTTGGCTTCGATACAAATTGCCACGAAGGTTGTTGCGTTCAAATAACTCCTCGTTTGTTGGCCAGAAACAGAAGTGGTTTCTTCTCAAAATGCTGGCGGATGACGAGGCTGTTCAACTCGCCGGATCTAACACACCGGAATTCGATTTATGGGCGTGGGTCAGTTATTGGTACCCCCTTGGCCAGGTCGTGTCGTTTAAGCAGGATGTTTATCGTCGAGCGATGAAAGAACTGGCGCCTTGCTTATCAAAATGCTCTTCCAAATGAGTTTATTCTAGATGCTTGAAGTACTGCGCAGGGTCATTCAGGAAGTCAATCGAGCGGGTGATCTAGACGCCGTTCTGGATATTATTGTTGAGCGCGTTAAGGACGCGATGAGCACAGAAGTCTGCAGTATTTACCTTCACGATGAGCACGATGAGCGGTTCGTGTTCATGGCGACCCGTGGTCTGAATACTGACGCCGTCGGTAAGGTGTCACTGGCGTTTGATGAAGGTCTGGTGGGATATGTGGCTGAGCGGGCAGAGCCCATCAATCTTGAGGACGCACAAAATCACCCCCGTAACCGGTTTTTTGAGGAAGTTGGTGAAGAACCCTTCCATGCCTTTCTTGGTGTACCCATTATCCACCACCGGAAAGTACTTGGGGTTCTGGTCGTCCAGCAAACACAGGCCCGGCGTTTTGATGAGAGCGAAGAGGCTTTTCTGATCACACTGTCGGCCCAACTGGCCGGTGTGATTGCCCATGCCGAGGCAACAGGGTCGTTGATGTTAAGGGGGGCGGGCAAGAAAAAGGATTCTACGCGGTTCCGGGGGATGTCGGGTGCCGCGGGGGTCGCAATTGGGACAGCGATTGTGAGTTTTCCCGAAGCAGAATTACATGAAGTACCTGACAAACAGGTAGAGGATGTGGAAACGGAGATTGGCTACTTTCAATCTGCTATTGCCGCGACCCGAGATGAAATTTCAGCGATTGCTTCGAAACTGGAAGACAGGCTGCAGCCTGAAGAGCTAGCGTTGTTTGATGCTTATTTGCACATGCTTGACGACACCGCGATCAGTGGTGAGGTCATTGTCTTGATTAGGGAGGGTGAATGGGCCCAGAGCGCGCTCAGGAAGGTGATTGGCGCTCATGTCGACAATTTTGACGCCATGGAAGATGCCTATCTTCGAGAAAGAGGTGCTGATGTCCGTGATCTTGGGAATCGTGTCTTGTCTAATCTCCAGTCGACTGACACCCGGGAGCAGGTCTACCCGAACGATACGATCCTGGTAAGCAAAGAGTTAACGCCTGCTGACCTCGCGAAGGTTCCCCGGGATAAATTGGTGGGTTTTGTTTCGGTAAAAGGGTCGGGAAAGTCTCACGTTGCCATTCTTGCGGAAGCCATGGGGGTGCCAACGGTGATGGGTGTCGAAGACCTGCCTATCGAGATACTGGATGAAAAACCTATCATTGTTGATGGGTTCGAAGGCGTTGTCATCACCTATCCCAAAGAGGTAGAGAAAACATACTACCGCCGTATCATTGCAGAAGAAGCAGCGCTTGTTGAAGACATTAAGGTCTCGGGTGATCAGCCATGTCATACACTTGACGGTCACCGAGTGCGGCTTTGGGTCAATACAGGGCTCATGACAGATGTTGCCCGTTCGCTGGATCGCGGTGCTGAGGGCGTTGGCCTTTACCGTACAGAAGTTCATTTTATGATGAATGACCGCTTTCCCACCGAAGAAGAACAGCGGGTCATTTACAGGGAACACCTAGAGGCTTTTGCGCCGAGACCGGTAACGATGCGAACGCTGGATATTGGTGGTGATAAGGCACTGTCCTATTTCCCCATTAACGAGGCAAACCCTTTTCTGGGATGGCGTGGTATCCGTGTGACACTAGATCACCCGGAGATTTTTCTCTCGCAGGTCAAAGCCATGATCAGAGCCAGCGAGGGCATTGATTCAATGCTCAGGATCATGCTGCCCATGGTGAGTAGCGTCGCTGAGGTTGACGAAGCCCAGAGGTTGATCAGTCAGTGTTACCGGGAGATTATCGAAACAGGGATTCAGGTGGAGATGCCTGATGTCGGTGTCATGATTGAGGTGCCCGCTGCGGTATATCAGGCCCGTGACATTATTAAGCGTGTTGATTTTCTGTCTGTTGGCAGTAACGACCTTATCCAATATATGCTTGCCGTTGATAGGAACAATGCCCAGGTCGCAGAGCTCTATCAAGAGTTTCATCCGGCTGTCCTTCACGCGCTGAACCATGTTGTCAAAGCGGCTCATGCCGAGAACAAGGGAATCGGGATTTGCGGTGAAATGGCGGGTAACCCGTCGGCCGCGGTCCTCTTGATGGCGATGGGCTTTGATGTGCTTTCGATGAACTCAACGAGCCTTTTAATGGTTAAGCATGCGCTTAGTAATTTTGAGATGAGCCATGCCAGAGATCTGCTCGCAAGTGTTCTGGAGATGGACAACGCTTACCTCATCAAGAATTTCATTGACGATGAAATGCGTAAGGCCGGTCTTGGTAAGATTGTCAGGAGCCGTCGTCACAGTTGAATTCAAATCTGTTGCTTGTCAAAGGCGTTCCATTGGCGCCGAAGTTACGCTCCTCGAATTGGACGTCCCCATTAGTGCCGATTAGAACGACAGTGGTTGCTCGTGTACCGTAAGTATCTGCTGCAATAAAACTGTTCGAGAATTTTCGGTCATCACCCTGTTCTAAAAGCAAGCTAAACAATGCCTCACAAGGGTCATCAAATTCGGAGATGATTCCCGTTAAATTTGCGCGACCGTCGATCACCTTTGGCCAGTCGCAATCAAGGATTTGATTGCTCAAACCGTAGTAACCTTTCCCTAGCTCTCGTGGCGTGCCGGCCCGATTCCCGTAATAGAGGCAGTTGTCCCGGTTTGCGACGATAAGATTAAAGCCTTTATAGGCGTTTCCGCGGGCGCTAACGCTTCGCAGGTAAGCATTTGGCTCAGGGTTAGTCGCCAGGAAACCCATTGGCAGGTCTCCTCGTGAGCGCGGTGGCAAAGGATCTGAGGGCGTTTCGATGAAGTTAGTCACGGCTGCGAAGGCGCCTTTTTTGTTGACACCCAGCCATGTGCCGCCCATGTTTTCATCCTTGCCAGCGAGCACATCCGGGTGTGAACCCCAAAAACCTGCTGTTTGGGTGGGTCGAGCGTAAAATTCATCTCTGTTGGCCGCGACGATCAGGCGATATCGGCTATTCGGGTTGACGGCAAAAAGGATTAGGCACATAAAAGGACGCAGCAAAAATCGCGAGTTTATCAGACTGCTCCAATGACGGATAATGGGGTTTTCCTAATCGATCATTTAATAGAAGGAACCCAAGGGATGTGGCATTACCCCGCGATTGACCCTGTAGCGATCAGCATTGGACCTTTCAGTATTTACTGGTACGCGATCAGCTATCTTGTTGGCATTGGACTTGTCTGGTGGACACTTAAGTATCGTATCCGCATCTTCGGACTGAAGTGGACTGATGAGGACCTTTCCGACATTATTTTTTATGCTGTTCTAGGGATGCTGATCGGTGGCAGGGTCGGCTATGTCTTTTTTTATGGGCAGGAGATGCTCCGATTAGACCCGTTTGCGGCCCTAAGGATATGGGAGGGCGGAATGTCTTTCCACGGTGGGCTTATTGGCGTGCTTGTGGGGGTAGCCGTGTTTGCCTGGCGTAAGGGCGTCACCTTTTTTGAGCTTGCTGACTTTATTGCGCCTTCGATACCATTAGGTCTTGGCTGCGGGCGTATTGGAAATTTCATCAATGCTGAACTGCCAGGTCGTATAACCGAAGTACCCTGGGCGCTTGTCTATCCAGGAGAAATGGTTGGCCGCCATCCATCCAGCGTGTATCAGGCGCTACTCGAGGGGCCAGTTCTTTTTGCATTTCTTTGGGTCTTTGCGATGAAACCTCGTCCAACCATGGCGGTATCGGGTATGTTCCTGTTTGGCTACGGTAGTGTCAGAATATGCTCTGAATTTTTCCGGGAACCCGATGGCCATATCGGGTTTGTGGTGTTTGACTGGGTAACCACAGGACAGCTGCTTTCACTACCCATGATTTTTCTCGGATTGGGATTCGTTGCGTACAGCTATTTAAGAAACGATCAAAAGAATTAATAGGCGAGTCACTATGATAATCAAACCTCGAATCAGGGGATTTCTTTGTACCACGGCTCATCCGGCAGGTTGTGCTCAGGATGTGGAAAACCAGATCAATCATGCGGAATCCGAGGGTGTCAGGTCTGATGGTCCAAAGCGTGTGCTGATTATTGGCGCCTCTGGCGGTTACGGGTTGGCGTCCAGAATCTCCGCGGCTTTTGGCTTCGGGTCGTCAACCGTGGGTGTTTTTTTTGAGCGCCCGGCTTCGGGGAATCGTACGGCCTCTCCTGGGTGGTACAAAACCGCCGCATTCACGGAGAAAGCCAAGGCCAAAGGGCTGTATACCGCCAATATTAATGGTGATGCCTTCTCTCAGGCGATCAAAGACGCCACCTGTGACCTGATAGAAAAGGACCTGGGGCAGATTGATCTTATTGTTTATTCGCTGGCAGCTCCGGCCAGGCAGCTTCCAGATGGATCCGTTGTCAGATCAGCATTGAAGCCAATTGGCGAGCCGTTTGAAGGTTCGACCATAGATCTCAACTCCCGAGAGCTCAAATCTCTATCCCTTGAGCCGGCAAATGAGGAAGAGGTATCGGATACTATTCGGGTAATGGGTGGCGAAGACTGGGAGCTTTGGGTTCAGGCGTTGTTGGCAAGAGGTTTGCTAGCGCCGGGGTGTATTACCACTAATTACACCTACCTTGGCAGTGAGGTGACCTGGCCGATCTACCATCACGGAACGATTGGCAAGGCGAAAGAAGACCTTGATAGGGCCCAATCTGCGTTGGTTGACCCCATGGCGTCAGTTGGCGGTAAAGCTTACGTTGTTGTGATGAAGGGCCTGGTGACCCAGGCTGCGTCGGCTATTCCCGGGATGTCGATTTACCTTTCGCTGTTGTTCAGGGCGATGAAGAAAGCAGGGACGCATGAGGGTTGTATCGAACAGACAACACGTTTCTTTACCACCCAGCTGTATGGAAGTGGAGAGCACAGGACAGATGAAGGTGGCCGAATCCGAATGGACGAGCTGGAGTTGAGGGATGATATCCAGCAATTTGTAGCCGATAGCTGGCCGCTTGTCAGCGCCGAAACGCTGGATGACATCACCGACTTTGACGGCTACAAACAGGCCTATCTCGAAATGCATGGTTTTGAAGTAGCGGGAATGGACTACGAAGTGGAAGTTGATCCGGATGTCTCGATTGAGTTACAGGTCGGATAGTTCGGCGTTTATTGGGTCGCGTTTATTGGGGTCGCGTTTATTGGGGTCGTAGTCGTAGTCGTAGTCGAAAGGGTTAGTGTTAAGACTGAGTTTCAAGACTGAGTGGTAATCGGTATTGATACGTAGACTTGGCTGCGCTGGAATACTTGTTTTTTGGCAACGAGATAACCTGCGAAGTTTAGTAGCATGCATAGTCCCGCGAGGCGGTTGACGGATTTTCTGCCGCGATTTCTATCTTTAATGTTGGTGGTTTATCCAAGAATACAGATGATTCCGGGGAAGTTCGATTGTTGAGTTGAATGAAGCCGGCTACAATACGTGCTCCGTTTTTCTGGTAAGTTAATCGTGTCTGTTCAGTTGGAACAAAGTGTTTTTCTGAAAGCTTGTCGTGGTGAATCCACTGACTATACGCCGATATGGCTGAATCGACAGGCTGGTCGTTACATGAAGGAGTACCACAAGGTTAAGGGTACTACCCCAAGCCTGGACTTTTTCAAAACACCGCACCTTTCCGCTCAGGTAACCTGCGACGCACAGCGAATACTTGGTGTTGATGCGGCGATCCTGTTTGCCGACCTTTTACCGATTCTGGAGCCTATGGGGTTGAACCTGGACTACCTGGTGGGAGTTGGCCCAAACATCGCCAACCCGGTGCGTTCAAATGAAGATATCGATCGTTTGCAGGTTGTTCCCTCATCAGAATCTATGCCTTACATAGGCGAAGCCATCTCGTTGATTAGAAAGGAGCTACCAGCCAATATCCCGCTGATTGGTTTTGGGGGCGCGCCGTTTACATTGGCCTCCTATGCGATCGAAGGACAGGGATCGAAAAACTACATTAACGTAAAACGCATGATGGCGACTGACCCTGGTGCATTTCACGCGATCATGGAGAAGATGACCGCGAGTGCGATTGATTATCTCAATTACCAGATAGACGAAGGCGTTCAGGCGATTCAAATATTTGACAGTTGGGTGGGTTGCCTATCGGTTAGTGATTACCGAAACCATGTCTTCGCGCATAGTAAAAAGTTGATCGATGGTATTTCAGGGAAGGTGCCGATTATTCATTTCGGCACCGGGAATCCATCTCTTTTGCCATTGATGACGCAAGCCGGGGGGGATGTGATGGCGCTCGATTGGCGGGCGCCGCTGACAGAAAGTTGGGATTTGCTGAAGTGTCAGGCTGTTCAGGGAAACATGGATCCGATTGCCCTGTTTGGCAGTGTTGATTCTGTCAGACAAGCGGCGGGGTTAATTCTTGAAGAAGTGGGTGGGCGGCCCGGTCACATATTTAACCTTGGTCATGGCATTCTGCCAGAGACCCCTGTCGATAACGTCAAGGCGCTGGTTGAGTTCGTTCAAGGCTACCGAATACGTTAATCGCGCAGCGCCTTTCTGAGCACAGTGGAACCTCTCTGGTCGTTATAGAACTCTTTTTTCCCGGCTGGCAGCGCCTCTCTGCTAGATTCGGTGAATCCTCTTTCTGTGAACCAGTGCGCGCTCTGGGTGGTTAATACAAACAGTTCGACGAGTCGGATGGCACCGGCTGCCTTTTCGATGGCGTCAAGTAATCTGTCTCCCCGGTCGCTGTTCCTGTAATCGGGATGGGTGACAAGACAAGCCAGTTCGCCAGATTTGTTGTAGTGGTAGAGCGCGGCGCAACTGATAAGTAACCCGTCTCGTTCAATCACAACAAATTGTTGAATCTCTGATTCCAGTAATTCCCTGGATCTTTTGACCAGGGCTCCCGATTCTTCGAGTGGGGCGATTAGCTTCAAAATACCGGGTACGTCTTCTATTGAAGCTGTTCGGATTTGTTCGTAGCTGTTACCGATAACCTGGGTTCCACAGCCGTCTCGGGTAAACAGCTCTTCCAGCAAGGCGCCATCGGTTGCGAAACTGATGATGTGGCATCTGGCGACACCTTGTCGGCAGGCTTGATCGCAGTGGTTGAGAAGTTTTTCAGTTAGTGGTTCTAGCGAAACATCCCCTGTTCTCGTGTCGCTTAAATCGATCTCGCTAATCAGTTTCCCAGTGATATCTTTCAGGCCGGTTTGTTCTGTCATAAAAATAAGTTTGTCAGCGGACAGCGCGCAGGCGACTTCACGCGCGACGACATCCACATCCAAGTGAAAGGTTTCTCCCGAAGGCGAATACCCCATGGAAGGTATCAGAACGATTGATCCACTGGAAAGCTGGTGCCTGATAGCGACCTGGTTAATACTTCTAACTAAACCTGACAATTGATGGTCAACACCATTTTTGATTCCGACGGGTTGCGCCCTGATAAAGTTTCCTGTGCTAGTAGTGATTGCCCGGCGTTTCGCTGGAGACTCTGGCGTGCTGGCTGAAAACCTGGCTGATAAGTCCGAATACAGGTGACCCAGTACCGAGGTGACCGTCTCTATTTGCGTGGCAGTGGTGATTCTTTGCTCACCATCCTGGAGCCAGTTTGATCCGGTTGCTTCAAGCTTGGTTTTAACCTGGTGGTCACCGCCGAACACGACCACGACATTTGCACCCAGGGAGTTAAGCAGGGCAATGTCAGAAATAACATTGGGGAAGTTCTCAGACTGCAACGCGTCGCTGGCGATACAGACCACGAAGGTTTTATCTCTGTGCGCATCAATGTAGGGTGATGAATCCCTGAACCATTTGATGTGGTCTGTGTTTAACGCCATTTTGTGTGTGCAGTTGCCAAAATCAACGCGAATTATAGCAGCTAATCATAGGTGTAAAAGTGTCATCCCGGGGAAAGGTGTTGGGCGTTAGGTGCAGTGCACACCAATCAGGTGTCTTAGGAGGTCAATGGCAGGGTCAATTTGTGCCAGGGGCAAATACTCATTCGGCTGGTGTGCTTGATTAATGGATCCGGGTCCAATGACGACCGTATCTAGCTCAAGGTCCATTAAAAAGGGCGCCTCGGTACCGAATGCTACTGATCCAGGTTCGCAGCCAGTGATGGCTGACACTTGTTTTGCAAGCTCAGAATCACTGTTGTCGAAGGCTGGAACCGGCGAGAAAAGGGGCTCAAGCCGGCAGGTAAATCCACGATCGCTAAGGACTCGTGAAACGCGGTTTTCAAGTGCTCCTGAAAAATCTGTCATGTCCATGGAGGGCAGGTTTCTCAGGTCAAAAGCGAGTTCTGCATGGTCGCAAATACGATTAGGGTTATCGCCACCGTGAATGCAACCGAAGTTCATGGTTGGAACTGAAACAGAGAACCGTGGATCTCGATGGTTTTTTTCGAGTTCATCCCGATAGCTCATTAACTCGGTAACCGCACGATGCAGGCCTTCAATAGCGTTGTTGCCCAGCGCGGGGTCAGAAGAATGACCTGATGTGCCCTCAACTCGAAGGTTGAGCATCATAATGCCCTTGTGCCGGATGATGGGTTTCAAATCAGTAGGTTCGCCAATAATGGCGAAACTGGCATCAGCTACGTTGGTTCTAATCAGCTGTTTTGCGCCGGACATCGATGATTCCTCATCGGCGGTGGCCATGATGATGAGTGGTCG
>Ga0209199_1005863_pt1 | contig 10583 bp, 9 predicted proteins | sample COGITO_mtgs_1105_7_FD_184805 | JGI IMG/M metagenome (GOLD analysis project Ga0209199, IMG submission 184805) | Pelagic marine microbial communities from North Sea - COGITO_mtgs_110523 (SPAdes) (version 2) | ecosystem: Environmental > Aquatic > Marine > Epipelagic ...
ACTTCCCCTCTTGTTTTAAACTATAATTCATATTGATACAAAAAATTGGTCTCTGGCAAATCTACACAATTTAATTTAAAATATTTTGAATATTTAAAGGGATCTATCAATTGATTTTAGCGTTTTTGACACCACTTTTAAAGCCTATTTGGCACAAATTAAAGTAATGAACAGCCTTTTGTTAATAGCGCCTACCACTTTGTAAGTAATTGGCTCCCTTCGTTCTATAGTAAAATTGACTGCAGTTTGTCGGTGTAATTTACCGTTCATAGAAATTTATTAACATTGTGGTAAATTGTGGTAAAATGTGGTAAATATTTTTTAGCTTTGAATTCAAGAATTTATTAAATCAGAAGACTGCAAGTGAATACACTAATTGGAACATACGAATGTAAAGTAGACGCAAAAGGAAGGCTTATGCTGCCTGTTGCGTTTAAAAAGCAGCTTGCTTCCGTCACGGAAAAAGGATTTGTGTTAAAACGCGCCGTTTTTCAGCCTTGTTTGGAATTATATCCAATGCAAGAGTGGGAGTCCATGATGCAAAACGTTAATAAGCTCAACCGATTCAAAAAGAAAAACAATGATTTCATCAGACGGTTCACGGCTGGAGTGAAATCAGTGGACTTAGATGTTTCGGGACGTTTATTGATTTCAAAAGACCTAGTGGGTTTTGCAGGGATCACGAAAGAAATCGTAGTGACATCAGCAGTGAATATTATTGAAATTTGGGATAAAGATAAATACGAAAAAGCCATTGATGATGCTGCAAATGATTTCGCAGATTTAGCAGAAGATGTAATGGGACAAGACGATGCAGATGGATTATCATAACCCCGTATTACTCAGCGAAACCGTTGAGGGTTTAAATATAAAAGAAGACGGTGTCTATGTAGATGTGACATTTGGAGGTGGCGGTCACAGCAGAAAAATACTCGATTCTTTAGGTCCTAAAGGAAGGCTCATCGCTTTTGATCAGGACAAAGACGCTCTTTTAAATACCATTGATGATTCTCGATTTTTATTAATCAATGAGAATTTCAGATATGTAAAACGCTTTTTGAGATTTCATGGCATTAAATCGGTCGATGGAATTTTAGCTGATTTTGGAGTTTCCTCGCATCAATTTGATGAAGCTGACAGAGGGTTTTCAATCCGATTTGACGCTCAGTTAGATATGCGGATGAATCAACAAGATGTGCTTTCCGCCTATTCGTTGGTAAACACCTATGAAGAGGAAGATTTGAAACGTGTGTTTTGGCAGTATGGAGAGCTAAGAACATCCCCTGCATTGGCAAAAACCATTGTAGCCGCAAGAACAGAAAAAGCAATTGAAACCACTTTTGAGTTGAAAGCTGTTTTAAGTAAACACTTACCTCACGGAAGAGAAAATAAAATTTTAGCGCAGATATATCAAGCAATTCGGATTGAAGTGAATCAAGAAATTGAAGTTCTAAAAGAGTTTTTATTACAAACACCAGAATTGTTAAATGACGGAGGACGGTTGAGTGTCATTTCTTATCATTCGTTAGAAGACCGTTTGGTCAAACGATTTATAAGGAGTGGTTTGTTTGAAGGAGAGCCAGAAAAAGATGTCTTTGGAAATTTCGAAGTCCCCCTTAAAAAAGTAGGTGGTTTGATTGTTCCAGATGCAAAAGAAATAAAACTAAATAACAGAGCACGCAGTGCTAAATTAAGAATCGCTGAAAAGTTAAGTTCAAAACAAGACAAATGAAAAACAGGATGTATAATATTTTAAAAGGAACTTTTCTCGTAAGCGATGGGGCTTTTAAAAATTGGCGTCTGATTTTCTTTTTTTTAGCGCTTGCACTTATAATGATAGCCAGTTCTCACAATGCAGATCGTAAAGTATATGAAATTGCAAAACTTAATGAGCAGGTGAAAGCCTACCGTTCTACTTATGTGGAAACACGTGCGCAATTGATGGAGCTTAAAATGGAATCCGTGATCCGAAAACGATTGTCAGGTCAAGGTATCAAGCCGTCGTCTAATCCGCCTTTTAAAATTATTATTAAATCTAAAACTAACTAATTCAATGCAATCAACTGAAAAGTCTATAATGAACAAACTGTACTTCACTAGTGGAGCTATGTTCATTTTTGCGCTTTTAGTAGTGTATAAATTAGTCACCATTCAATTTGTGGAAGGGGAGCGGTACCGCAGTCTTGCGGACGACCGAACTATTAAAGACGATATCATTCCAGCAAATCGTGGAAATGTATATTCTGTAGGAGGGAGTTTGTTGGCGACGTCTGTACCTAAGTATGATATTCGTATTGATTTAGTAGCGCCGACTAATAAAAATTACGAAGCATTTATAGAGCCCTTATGTGATGCGTTGGCGAGTTTTCATAACACATCGGCCTCGGAATACAAACGCAAGCTGCGTTTAGCACGCGAAAATAAAAATCGCTACTTCCTGTTAGCTCGTAATTTAGAGTACTCTCAATATTTGAAATTCAGAGATTTCCCACTGTTAAATTTAGGAGCTTTCAAAGGCGGGCTTATTGTAGAGCAAACCACCAAACGCGATTATCCAATGGGAGCCATCGCACAACGATTGATCGGCTATGAACGTTTTGATGACCAAGGCAATGTGACACGGGTTGGAATTGATGGTGCATTTGGTGAAAAATATTTAAGAGGGGAAGATGGTCAAAGACGCAAACAAAAAATAGGCAAAGGACAGTGGAAACCCATTGAGGACTACAACCAGGTGGAGCCACAAGATGGCTACGATGTGTATACAACCATTGATGTCAATATTCAAGATATAGCGCACCATGCACTTTTGGAGCAATTGGAAAAATACAAAGCCGATCATGGAACGGTGGTAGTGATGGAAACGAAAACAGGCGAAATACGAGCCATTTCTAATTTAGGCCGAAATAAAGAGGGGCTCTATTATGAGCGTCTCAACTATGCAGTTGGTGAATCGCACGAGCCCGGATCTACATTTAAGCTCATGGCTTTGGCAGTCGCTTTAGAAGACAAGGTAATTGATACCACCACTATGGTAGATACTAAAAAAGGCGTGTTGTCTTTTTATGGTAAAAAAGTAAAAGACTCTAAAAAGGGAGGGTATGGAAATATCTCCGTCGCCAAAGCGTTTGAAGTATCCTCTAATACAGGAATCGTAAAAGTGATTCATGACGCTTATGATAAAAATCCCGCAAAATTTGTGGATGGATTGTATAGAATGAACCTTCAAGATTCTTTAGGGCTTCCCCTAACGGGGGAAGGAAAATCCATCATTCCGGATCCAAGAATTAAAAATGGACGTTGGAGTGGTATTGCGTTGGAGTGGATGGCGTATGGGTATGGGGTTTCTTTTACACCGCTTCAAACCTTAACGTTTTACAATGCCATTGCAAATGATGGAGTCATGGTGCGCCCAAAGTTTTTGCGTGAAATTAAAGAAATTGAGACTTCAATTGAAACCTTTGACACGGAAGTGATCAACCCTCGAATTTGTTCAGAAGAAACCGTTCTGAAACTACAGCAACTCCTTAAAAATGTGGTAGAAAAAGAACATGGGACAGGACACCGTTTGTACTCAGATAAATTTTCTATGGCTGGCAAAACAGGCACCTGTCAAAAGGATTATGCGAATAAAAATCAGTTGAATTATATTTCATCTTTTTCTGGATATTTTCCTACGGATGATCCAAAATATTCTTGCATTGTTGTAATTCATGAGCCAGATAAAAGTGTGGGCTATTATGGAGCCGATGTGTCGGGACCCGTATTCAAAAAAATCGCACAAAAAATATTCACAGATGCTCCTGTGGTTGATGAGGTAGATGATGTCAATCAAAAATCAGAAACGGTTGAAGCGAATTATGATACCTATTATGCCATAGCGCAAAAGTATAAAACGATCATGCCTAATTTAAAAGGAATGTCGGCTATGGATGCGATTGCTATTTTAGAAAACATGGGTCTTAAGGTGCAAACTGTGGGCAACGGGACTGTTTCTAAGCAATCGATAAAAAGTGGTCAAAAAATTAAACCTCAATCTATAATAACCCTCGTTTTATCATGAAGACTCTAAAAAACATATTGCAGAAAGTACCTACTGAGTCGGTCGTTGGGTCGATCGACCGATCGATTTCCGCCATACAATACGATTCTCGAAGTGTGGAGCAAGACACAATTTTTGTGGCAATTAAAGGCGGTGTCTATGATGGTCATACGTTTATCAAAAAAGCAATTAAACTGGGCGCTGTTGTGATTGTTTGTGAGCGTTTGCCCTATAAGCTGAATAAAGAGCTTACTTATATAAAAGTAAAAAATACAGCGAGAGCCTTGGCGCTCATGGCTTCAAATTATTATGAAAACCCTTCTAAAAATCTAAAATTAGTAGGAATTACCGGAACCAATGGCAAGACCACAGTTGCATCGCTTCTCTATGAATTATTTAAACTCGCAGGTTATAAAGTGGGACTCATCTCTACCGTAAAAATCATGGTAGATCGCGAGGAGTTTCCAACAAGTCATACGACTCCAGATTCTTTAGTTATCAATTCGTATTTAAGTCAAATGAATGCCCAAGGGGTTGAGTTTTGTTTTATGGAAGTCAGTTCGCATGGAATTCATCAATACAGAACGGAAGGCTTGCTGTTTGATGGGGGAGTGTTCACCAATCTTTCTCATGATCATTTGGACTACCACGCTTCATTTGCCGAATATAGAGACGTCAAAAAATCGTTCTTCGATCAACTGCCAGCAACGGCATTTGCCCTCGTGAACGCCGATGATAAAAACGGTTCGGTTATGGTTCAAAATACCAAAGCCAAACAATCTACCTATGCTTTAAAAAGCTATGCAGATTACCGAGTTCAAATTTTAGAAAATCAATTTAGTGGACTCTTGTTGAAACTAAATGACCAAGAAGTAATGACCCGATTGATAGGGAGTTTTAATGCCTATAATTTAGTAGCCATTTACGCTGTTGCCGAGCTTTTAGGAATGGAAAAATCCGAAATACTTCGCCACATCAGTTTAGTCACCAATGTCAGTGGACGATTTCAGCATTTCACAACAACTTTTGAGATCACAGTGATCATCGATTATGCACATACGCCCGATGCTTTAAAGAATGTACTTGAAACCATCAATTCAATTCGAACCAAAAAGCAAACCCTCATAACAGTGGTTGGATGCGGTGGTGATCGTGATAAAACGAAGCGCCCAAAAATGGGACACATCGCGTCTGCATTGAGCTCGAAAGTATTTTTTACAAGTGACAATCCAAGGTCTGAAAAACCAGAGCAAATTATATCTGAAATGGAAGCAGGAGTCAAACCCCAAAATTTAGATAAAATTGTATCCATTACAGATCGAAAAGAAGCCATTACAGCCGCTTGTAAGCTGGCGCGACCGTATGATATTATTCTGATTGCAGGCAAAGGACATGAGGCCTACCAAGAAGTTAAAGGGATCAAGCACAAGTTTAATGACAATAAACTATCGCAAACAATTTTAATAGGACTAGAAATATAATATGTTATACTATTTATTCAAATATTTAGAAGAATCACACCAATTTCCAGGGGCCTCTCTCTTTGGGTTTATCACTTTTAGGGCAGCGGTAGCGATCATCTTATCCTTACTGATTTCAACGATTTTCGGAAAACGCATTATTCGTTTTCTTCAGAAGCAACAAGTCGGTGAAACCATTCGCGATTTAGGGTTAGAAGGACAAAAGGAAAAGGCAGGAACCCCAACAATGGGAGGAGTGATTATAATTTTAGCCACACTGATCCCTGTTTTGTTATTGGCCAAACTAGATAATATTTATATTATTTTATTACTCATTACCACCATATGGATGGGTATTATTGGTTTTATTGACGACTATATCAAAAAATTTAAAAATGATAAAGAAGGTTTAAAAGGTCGATTTAAAGTGTTGGGGCAAGTAGGTTTGGGAGTCATCGTAGGAACCACCTTGTTTTTTCACAGCGATGTGACCATTAAAGAAAAAATTCCAACAAACTTACAGGTTGAAACGGTAGCGGGTCAGCAGTCGTCAATTCAGTTTTATCCAGAAGCAAAATCAACTAAAACAACCATTCCTTTTGTGAAATCAAATGAATTTGACTATGCCGATTTGATCACTTGGATCCATCCTGGTTTAGAAAAATATGCATGGATTGTATTTGTCTTAGTGGTTATTTTTATCATCACAGCCGTTTCCAATGGAGCCAACTTAACAGATGGTATTGATGGTTTGGCAGCAGGAACCTCCGCAATTATTGTATTGACCTTAGGTGTTTTTGCTTGGGTGTCGGGTAACATTATTTTCTCTGATTATTTAAATATCATGTACATCCCAAGGGTGGAAGAAATCACCATTTATATTGCCGCCTTTGTAGGGGCATTGATTGGTTTTCTTTGGTACAACACCTACCCAGCGCAAGTGTTTATGGGTGATACTGGAAGTTTGACCATCGGTGGTATTATTGCTGTCATCGCTATTGCAGTCCGTAAAGAATGGTTGATTCCTGTATTGTGTGGAATCTTCTTAGCAGAAAATTTATCAGTGGTATTGCAAGTAGGTTACTTTAAATATACCAGAAAAAAATATGGTGAAGGCCGACGCATTTTTAAGATGTCGCCCTTGCACCATCATTATCAAAAATCAGGGTACCACGAAAGTAAAATCGTAACACGCTTTTGGATTGTGGGAATACTGTTGGCAATTTTAACCATCGTCACTTTGAAAATTCGCTAGATGATACGATTGGTGATTCTTGGTGGAGGCGAAAGTGGTGTAGGTGCCGCCCTGTTGGGAAAAGAAAAAGAGTACGACGTTTTTCTTTCTGATGCTGGAAAGATTGCGAAAAAATATAAAGACGTTCTTAGACATAATGAGATTGAATGGGAAGAAGAAGGGCATACCGAATCCAAAATTTTAAATGCGGATGTAGTCGTTAAAAGCCCGGGAATTCCAGATCATATTCCATTGATTCAAAAATTACAGGAAGCCACTATTTCTGTGGTTTCTGAGATTGAATTTGCAGCAACGTTTACCACTGCGAACATCATTGGAATTACGGGGAGTAATGGCAAAACCACCACCACCCTAATGGTTCATCAGATATTGAACCAAGCAGGATTGGATGTGGCGATAGGCGGAAATATTGGTGAGAGTTTTGCCAGACAAGTTCTGAATAATAACGCCAATTACGTTTTGGAGTTGAGTAGTTTTCAGTTGGATGGTATTGAGAAATTTAGACCCCACATTGCGATTATCACCAATATCACCCCGGATCATTTGGACCGCTATGATTATAAATTTGAAAACTATATCGCTTCAAAATTTAGAATCGCCATGAACCAAACAGCCGATGATTATTTGATATATGACGCAGATGATGAGGTCATCGTATCCTATATAAACACCCATCCAATTCAATCGACATTAGTGCCTTTTTCGCTTAAAAGAAAAGTCACCAACGGAACCTTTTTAGAACAAAATAATATAATAATAGAATTTAACAATAGAGACATAATTATGCCAACAACAAACTTAGCTTTAGAAGGAAAGCACAACATTAAAAATGCGATGGCAGCATCGACCGTTGCTCATCTATTGAAAATTAGAAAAGCAACCATCCGAGAAAGTCTCGAAGGATTTCAGGGTGCAGAGCACCGCCTGGAACAAGTTTTGACGATCAATAAAGTGCAGTACATAAACGATTCCAAGGCCACCAATGTCAACGCGACTTATTATGCTTTAGAAAGCATGAATACACCGACCGTCTGGATTGTTGGAGGAGTTGATAAAGGCAATGATTACAAAGCATTATTCCCCTTTGTCAATGAAAAAGTCAAAGCAATTATTTGCTTAGGAAAAGATAACGAAGCATTGTTTGATGCTTTCGGAAATATGGTGGAAAACATCATAGAAACGCAGTATATGAGCGAGGCTGTAAAAATCGCTTATAAAATGGCCGCTGCTGGGGAATCCGTATTATTGTCTCCAGCCTGTGCAAGTTTTGATTTATTTGAAAATTATGAAGATCGCGGACATCAATTTAAAGCCGCTGTAAGACAGTTATAATGAAGACAGTATTTGATAACATAAAAGGAGATCGTATCATTTGGGCCATTGCTGCTTTGCTGGCAGTATTCTCATTTCTACCGGTGTACAGTGCGGCCAGTAATTTGGCTTACATTGGAAACGGCAGCAACACTTTTAGTTATTTCATCAAACACTTTGTACATCTGTTTTTAGGGTTCTCAATCATCTATGGCGTTCATAAAATTCCATACCGTTATTTTAGGGGGCTTTCTTTGGTGATGATTCCTGTGATTTTAATACTGTTAGCAGTCACCATGTTGCAAGGCTCAACCATAGGAGGAGCCAATGCCAGTCGATGGATTCGCGTTCCAATAGTTGGGTTTACATTCCAGCCATCCACCTTGGCCGCTTTGGTTTTGATGGTGTTTGTAGCGCGTTATTTATCTAAAATAAAGGATAAAGCCCTCTCTTTTAAAGACTCCATTCTACCCTTGTGGATTCCTGTTTTTGTAGTGTTAGCGCTGATTCTTCCCGCCAATTTTTCAACGGCAGCACTTATTTTTTCAATGGTGATTTTACTAACGTTTTTAGGAGGTTATCCATTAAAATATTTATCTGTTATTATAGGATCAGGCGTTGTGGTGTTGATGCTTTTTGTGTTAACTGCAAAAGCATTTCCAGATTTGATGCCAAACAGAGTCGATACGTGGACAAGTCGCATCACCAGTTTTATGGATGCAGATGTCACTGTAGAAGATTATCAAATTGAAAAAGCCAAAATTGCCATTGCGACTGGAGGTATTCAGGGGTTGGGGCCTGGGAAAAGCATTCAAAAGAACTTTTTGCCACAGTCCTCATCTGATTTTATTTTTGCCATTATCATTGAAGAATATGGGCTCATAGGTGGCATGTGTCTACTGTTTCTTTATTTGTGGTTATTATTTAGAATTGTGATTGTCGCCCAAAAATCAGAAACTGTTTTCGGAAAATTATTAAGCATAGGTGTCGGAATTCCAATCATATTTCAGGCCCTTGTAAATATGGGCGTTGCTGTAGAATTATTTCCAGTAACGGGACAAACATTACCGCTCATTAGTAGCGGAGGAACCTCTATTTGGGTGACTTGCTTGGCACTAGGAATTGTGTTGAGTGTAAGCGCCAAACGCGATAGTAAAAAAGAACTAGAAAACGAAGAACAACATCCTTTAGAAATTTTAAGCGAAGCACTATAATGAAAGCATATAAAATCATATTATCAGGCGGAGGAACAGGCGGTCATATATACCCAGCGATTGTCATTGCAAACGAATTAAAAGCAAGGTTTCCAGAATCGGAATTTTTATTTGTGGGTGCAAAGGATAAAATGGAAATGCAAAAAGTGCCGCAAGCAGGGTATGCGATTAAAGGCTTATGGATATCGGGAATTCAAAGACGATTGACTTTTAAAAATTTATTATTCCCCATTAAATTAGTGGTTAGTTTATTGAAGTCGATGGCAATCGTCAATGCGTTTAAACCCGATGTTGTGATTGGAACCGGTGGATTTGCCAGTGGCCCTTTATTGCTGGTTGCTGCAATGAAAGATGTGCCAACCTTGATACAAGAGCAAAATTCATTGCCGGGAATCACCAATAAATTATTATCCAAAAAAGTAAATAAAATCTGTGTGGCCTATGAAGGCTTAGAATGTTTTTTTCCAAAAGAAAAATTGATTTTAACAGGAAACCCTGTACGTCAAGATTTACTAGAATTAGATCAGAAATCTGCGGAAGCACAAGAGTATTTCAACTTAGACCCCAACAAAAAAACATTGTTGGTTTTAGGGGGGAGTTTGGGAGCACGACGTGTGAATCAGCTTATTGAATCCGAATTGGATTTTTTAGATGATTTAGAGATTCAGACGATATGGCAATGTGGGGAGTTATACTCCAATGATTACGAACATTTCAGCATCTTTCGGGGAGTGCAAGTACATACGTTCTTAGTCCGAATGGATTTGGCCTATGCCGCAGCGGATATTGTAATTTCCAGAGCGGGTGCCAGTTCTGTATCGGAACTTTGTGTGGTTGGAAAGCCTGTGATTTTCATTCCGTCGCCGAATGTGTCTGAGGACCATCAAACCAAAAATGCCTTGGCAGTCTCAGAAAAAAACGCAGCAATACTTATAAGAGAAAAAGATTTAGAATCCAGTTTTGAAACACAGTTTTCTGCGCTCATAGCTTCTGAATCTCAACAAATAGAATTGTCAACAAACATTAAAAAATTAGCATTAGAACAAGCAACCCAAACCATCGCTGATGAAATTGAAAAGCTATTAAAAAAATGAATTTAAAAACCATCCATAACGTATATTTTATTGGCATCGGCGGTGTTGGTATGAGTGCGCTTGCAAAATACTTTGTGGCAGATGGTAAAGTGGTTGGGGGTTATGATAAAACACCCACTTTGATCACGCAGTCTCTTGTAGATTTAGGGGTTGGTGTTCAATTTGAAACGCATACGAATCAGATTGATGAACGGTTTTTAAATCCAA
>Ga0209199_1005870_pt1 | contig 10576 bp, 8 predicted proteins | sample COGITO_mtgs_1105_7_FD_184805 | JGI IMG/M metagenome (GOLD analysis project Ga0209199, IMG submission 184805) | Pelagic marine microbial communities from North Sea - COGITO_mtgs_110523 (SPAdes) (version 2) | ecosystem: Environmental > Aquatic > Marine > Epipelagic ...
TATGGTGAAATTGATTGCCGCCCAAATGAAGGCTTTGTAACTGCGGCTAGAAAACTTGATAAACCGTTGGAAGAGCTTATCGATCAGACGGCCAGTGGCTATGTTCAATGGTTTTTGGATCAGAACGCAGATCAAAGACATCGTATCTACTTTATAAATGTACCCGCACCAGTCTATCAAGAAAAGCTTAGTGCTGATTTAAACTCAGAAACAGCAAAAAACGTGGCACTGTTTAACGCTGCATTAAAGAAATATTCGCTGCAGCATGGCTTTGATACGGTGGATGTGTTCAAGTTTACAGCCGGAAAGGAGGGGTTTTCAAATGGTCGTTACCATATCGACAATCGTCACCTTGGGGTAAAAGCTCTCACCCACATAGAACGACAATTTTTTTAAGCCTAGCGCCACCTATTTCTACCTCAAGATTATTCAGCCAGTACGAACGTTTACATTACGCACCACCGTTTGTCGAAGCGGCAATATCCTACGATATAAGTACTGTGTTGAATGTATCATTCACTAAACTAAGATTAGGATATTTAGACGGCTCAATGGCTTAAGATTCAAAAGGGTAACACAGTTGAGGGATAAGCCGTCGGTGTAGCCTTTTAGAATACAAATCAACTTAACAAAACCAAGGTTATCCCTCGAAGGCAACATTAAACCTCAAACGTGAACTCAACGCACTACTGTTCAAGATTTGAGATTAGAATGGATAAGCGTTTTGTACTGCACGATCTGCGACAAGTCTGCATCACACAGGTTAGACGCAAAGATCGTCATATAACGCCTTTATGTCAGGATGATCTGACCACGTGTGGACATTGAACAACTCAGAATAACAGCGATCAATCTCTCGCAACTCCTCTACCATAGTGTAGTTTGCTTGGTACAGTTACTTTAGGCAATCAATAGACACCATATCCATATATATCGTTGAAATATCAGAAGGTTATAAATTTAATACTAACAGTTCTGTTCACATGGCATCAAGTCTCTATATCCTTACGGGCAATCACCCAAAACGATATCAATGGTTTAGGCATGAAGTAAGTTCTCTACGGGGGCAGCACGTTCACCCACCGCACTCACCTTATCCATGTTGCAAGGTAGTATGAGAAACATTCGATAAATTATTATTTTATCTCCAAACTATATGTGGTAGTTTTATAAAGATTTAGGCAGCTTAGTCGTTTCACATAACGAGAACCCTAGCATGACAGAACTTACAATTGACCAAGCACTACAGCAGGGCATTGAGGCTCATAAAGCTGGACAGGTTAAAGAAGCGGATCGCCTCTATACTGCCATCCTAAAAGCACAGCCCAAGCATCCTGATGCAAACCATAACATGGGGGTACTGGCTGTTGGTTTTGGTAAGGTTGAACAAGCTTTACCATTCTTTAAGACGGCACTGGAGGCTAACCCAGCTAAAGCTCAATTCTGGCTCAGCTACATTGATGCTTTGATTAAGCTGGGCGAGTTGGCTGAAGCAAAAGCTATGCTGGATCAAGCCAAGAGCAAGGGTGCTAAAGGCGATGGCTTCGATAAGCTTGAGCAACGGCTGAAGGGATTAACTGGTAGGACTGTTGGGAAAGCCTATAAAGTTCAGGACCCACCACAAGAACAGCTGCAATTACTGAGTAACCTCTACAGCCAAGGAGAACTTCAGCAGGCTCTAAAGCAGGCTGGGATCTTAGTTCAGCAATTCCCACAGTCAGCCATCTTGTTCAACATCCAAGGGGCCGTACTCAAAGGGCTGGGACAACTTGATGCCTCCGTTGAGGCTTACAACACAGCGTTAGCTATCAAGCCTGATTATGCTGAAGCCTACAACAACATGGGCGTTGCTCTCAAACAACAAGGTAAGCTAGAGGGGGCGATAGAGGCACACAACAAAGCTCTGGCTATCAAGCCTGATTATGCTGAAGCCTACTACAACATTGGCGCTCCTCTCCAAGACCAAGGTAAGCTGGAAGAGGCGATAGAGGCTTACAAAAAAGCCCTAGCCGTTAAACCGGATTATGCTGAAGCCTACAACAACATGGGCGTTGCTTTCAAAGACCAAAGTAAACTGGAAGAAGCAATAGAGGCTTACAACAAGGCTCTAGCCATTAAGCCTGATTATGCAGACGCCGACTACAACATGGGAAATGCTCTTCAAGAACAAGGTAATCTAGAAGAGGCGATAGAGGCTTACAACAAAGCTCTAGCAATTAAGCCTGATTATGCTGGTGCCTACAGTAACATGGGCATTGCTCTGCAAGAGCAAGGTAAGCTGGAAGACGCGATACGGGCTTACAACAAAGCTCTAGCCATTAAGCCTGATTATGCTGAAACCTACAACAACATGGGCATTGCTCTGAAAGACCGAGGTGAGCTGGAAGAGGCGATAGGGGCTTACAACAAAGCTCTAGCCATCAAGCCTAATTATGCTGAAGCTTACAGCAATTTATTATTTTGCTCTTCCAGTACACAATATCATACTCCAGTTCAGCATCTGAAATTAGCCAAGGGGTATAATAATATTGTTTCACCCAAATTTCAGTTCAACCATCATCAAATACACTCTGTCTCTGCACTGAAGCTGAGAATTGGATTTGTTTCTGGTGATCTACATTCTCATCCGGTGGCATATTTTCTCATAAACCTTTTCAAGAATATTGATAAAAACCATTTTGAAATAGTTGTATTTAGTAATTCTAATAAAGTGTCGGATGAGACCGGTCTTCTACGAGAACACACAGCTAAATGGTACTATATTTCAAACTTGCCAGATGCTGACGTTGCTCAACTTATTTATGAAAATTCCATAGATATCCTGATCGACCTATCGGGCCACACTGCAAAAAACCGATTGCCGGTATTTTCTTATCGTCCTGCCCGGCTTCAAATGACTTGGTTGGGCTATTTCTCTACGACCGGTTTAAATGAAATAGACTATATCATAGGAGATAAATTTGTACTCCCCGTCGAAAGCAAAAATCATTTTTCTGAAGATTTTGCATTACTTCCCGACTCATATCTCTGTTTTTCTCCACCAGAATATGATACCCCGGTGGCGCCGACACCTGCTATTGAAAATAACTTTATAACATTTGGTTGCTTCAATAATGCCAAAAAAATTAATGACAAAGTGATAAAAGCTTGGTCGACAATTTTGAAAAATACGCCTGGATCTAAAATATACCTCAAAGGAAAAAATTATGTCTCAGATAGAGTAAATTACATAAATAAATGCTTTGAGGAGAACGGAATTGGTGTTAACAGAATTTTAATTGACGGGCCCTGCTCAAGACAGGCACTTTTTGAAAGTTATAATAAAGTCGATATTGCCCTAGATCCTTTTCCTTATCCCGGTGGGACTACTACTAGTGAAGCTCTGTGGATGGGAGTTCCAACCGTTACGAAAAAAGGTACCCACTTTATCTCTAATGTTGGGCAATCAGTTTCTGTTAACTCTGGCAATCACCATTTATCGGTTGCAAGCATAGAGGAATACATCCAAATGTGTACCTCGTTAGCTGAAGATATAAAAAAATTAAATCGAGATAGATTAGAAAGACGAGCCAGAATATCGCAAAGCCCACTATTTGATGGACATCTATTCGGCAAACAGTTTGGAGAATTAATGCGAAAGCTAGCTAATGCATAGTACTACCAGCAAAAAGAAAGTGGTCTTAAGGTTCTGTAAGTAATTAAGATAATTCAAAACTAAAATAATTTTTGCCCTGATAGCGTATTAAATTGCTGGAACATACGTTTTGCGATAAGACGCAACAACATTTTGCTCCACCAGAGTTAGGCCGACCTAAAAATGAACAAGATCCTAAAAAAATGCCCTGTTTGCAATTCAAATATGTCGGCTCAACTCTTTGACGGAGGAGCTAAGACTTTAGCAACACTTGGGTGGCCAGAAAGTTATACTCAAGCCATAAATATGGACAAATATGCGCTAGATTATGTTCAATGTATGCAGTGCAGTCACATTTGGAATACTCAGTTTGACTATTCCGTCATTCCTTATGAAGAAAATCCAAACAAAATGTTTAACACTGGCGCTTTATGGCAGTCACACATAATAGAAATGCTCGGGCAGTTAAATACATATCTACCACGAAACCCGACGGTAATTGATATCGGCTGCGGTGATGGTCATTTTGTAAGAGATTTAGCAAAAATAAACCAAAATCATGGAAGGTTTTTGGGGTTTGATCCCAATACCTCTGATGAGAGCGGTACTGGAATTGAATTTATTCCTAGGTACTTCGAACCGATAATGGACATAAAAAAATATCAACCAGATCTTCTAATTATGAGGCATGTTCTTGAACACCTAGAAGATCCAGCAGAATTTTTAGAGCAACTCGCTTTAGCCTCACTGAACCTAGATAAACCGATTTACTTTTTTGCCGAAACACCATGCGTTGATCTTGCAGTTAACTCGGGACGTGTTGTGGATTTTTTTTACGAACACCCCTCTCAGTTCACAAAAAAATCCTTTTCCAAATTGATGCAGTTAGGTGGAGAAGTTAGCTGGATAAATACAGGCTATGGCAACGAAGTCGTGAATGGACTCGTACGGCTATCTATAAATAGAGAGGCAGTTCAGCAGGGCAAAGATGCACGAACATTTTCCAAACTGACGCAAACAAGTAGGCAGAACATAATTACGGAACTAAACAGTTTGTTTGGATCTGGACAGAGCCTCGCAATTTGGGGTGGGACAGGAAAAGCAGCAACTTTCATTCAGCATTATCAATTAGACAACTATAGGTTTCCATACGTTGTTGACTCCGACAGCGAAAAAGTTGGAACATTTGTACCTGGGATGGGTCAAGAGATACGGCACTCCTCAGAACTCACAGATACTCCTGCAGATATTATCATTATTACCACCCAATGGCGTGCTGCTGATATTTATGCTGAAATAAAAACTAGGGACATACCTTATAAAAAAATACTGCTTGAGTACAACGGATACCTTGTTGATTTTGAATTTGGAAAACACCCTTACCGATTAAAGGCTCCAAATACCTGACTTAGTCTGAACCACCGTGAAGAATAAGCGAAAATGCGCCTTGGGAAAACTGTCCGACTTACGCATATGGCGCTTGGCCTAATTCCAGAAATTCTCAATGCCATTGATGTGATTGTGATGGTCTGCACAGAGGTTTGAGTTATTGATACTGACCTTTGCCCCAAGTTCCCTCCAACTTTGCGCGGATTCCTTGGCGTTAAATCCTCGGCGTTAGGCCACCATACGGCGGCAAGTAAACCGACGGCGTTCACGCGACACGCGTTTGATTGCATCTCGCAGTTCCACATCATTACCACGGCGCGACAGATATCGCACCGCTGACCGATCAATCTGCAGCACATCACACGCCCGCCGCTGATTCACACCGTGCACTTTGCACAGATGAAAAACCGCTAACCGCTTCCCAGCAGGCGTCACCATTTTTTGTATTGAAATCTCGCAACATTGCGTTGTCGAGCATCTGTTCAGCCAAGAGCTTCTTCAGCTTGCCGTTCTCATACTCAAGCGCACGCAATCGCTTCGCATCCGACGGCTCCATGCCCAATACTTCGATTTGTATTTGTAGAACGTCGCCGAACTGATCCCGTGCCGTCGACACACGTCAGCGGTCTTCTTACCAGATTTCTGCTCTTTGATCATCCCTATGATCTGTTCGTCTGTAAATCGTGCCTTCATTTGTCCGTCCTTTTGTTGGGCGGGCTCTATATAAATTTGGAGGAGTTTTAGGGGCGCAGGTCAATACGGAAGTGATGGCAGTCAGACACATCTGGCACCTTATAGCCACGACTAACATGCGCTCTATGATTGGAATTAGCGTGACACCTGAAGCATCCGGAATGATCTTATTATAAACCTTTTTACTTCTTTTAAATAAACCAAATACAGAAATCTTACCTGCAGCGCCCCAACCACGTTTACCTTTGCGTTTGCCACCAAAATAATTTTCGTTCATCTCGGCATCTCCACCAAACATTGCCTCGCCCTCAGCCTCCAGTTTGTAGGCAATTATCTCGCGTAGACGAAGAGAATAGTAGGCGGCGGTATTGCACTGAACCCCACAAATCCTCGCCATAGTTCTGGCTGCGAAATGCTCAATCAGACAGCCCAGTTTATGCGGACTAAAACGACTCTTTCTCATGCTTCCCATAATAACTGCAATGTCGTTTATTTAGAACAATCCAGAACTGTAATGCATTGTATAATAATAAAAATTAAAGAATTTAGGTTATTCAGAGCCAAACAAATCTCGTGTAAAGACCTTATTTGCCACGTCGGCAATCTCAGGTGCAGCGCGGTTGGCGATAATAATATTCGCTTCGGCTTTGAACACGTCAAGATTTTTAACCACCCTCGATTTGAAGAAGGTGGCACCTGCCATAGCCGGCTCATAGATGATCACCTCAACACCCTTAGCCATAAGACGTTTCATAATCCCTTGAATTGATGACTGACGGAAATTGTCAGAGCCAGCCTTCATTGTGAGACGAAAAATGCCAACAGTTTTGGGGTTTTTCATCAAAATATGTTTGGTCAGAAAATCCTTGCGGGTGCTGTTCGCGTCCACGATGGCTTGGATCAAATTTTGCGGCACTTGATTATAATTAGCCAACAATTGTTTCGTGTCCTTGGGCAGACAATAGCCACCATATCCAAAGGAAGGATTGTTATAATGCGTACCAATACGTGGATCGAGACCGACACCTTCGATGATCTGCCGTGCGTCGATGTCTCTTGTCAAAGCATAGCTGTCCAGCTCGTTAAAGAATGCAACGCGCATGGCCAGATAAGTATTGGCGAACAGTTTGATCGCTTCGGCCTCTCGCGCATCGGTATAAAGAATTGGCACATTGGGTTCGTATGATCCATCTAAAAGCAGATGTGCAAACACCTCAGCACGCGCAGACCGTTCGCCAACAATGATGCGTGAAGGATGTAAATTATCGTAAAGGGCCCGGCCTTCACGCAAAAATTCTGGTGAAAATATAACTTGCTGAGTCTCAAACTTGGTCCGCATCGCATCGACGAAGCCCACTGGAATCGTAGACTTTATGACAATGACCGCCTCAGGGTTCATCCGCGTCACATCAGCAATTACGGCCTCTACCGATGAGGTGTCAAAATAACGAGTCACGGCATCATAGTCGGTCGGTGTAGCCACGATCACATAGTCAGCGTTTGCGTAGGCTAGCTTTGGCTCAAGCGTCGCTGTTAAATTAAGGTCATGACTGGTAAAAAACTCTTCGAGTTCCGCATCTGAAATAGGAGGCTTGCGTTCGTTAACCATCGCCACCCGTGACGCGTCCACATCGACCGCATAGACTTCATTTTTTTGAGCCAACAAAACCGCGTTGCTCAAACCAACATAGCCGAGACCTGCAACAGCAATTTTCAACGTAATCTCCAAGATCCTGGGTTAAATATCTTCGTACCGTATAATATAGTTATCGGCTAAATAGTTAGTTGATAGGATCTCTATAAGCAACATCGGTTGTTTCCGTATTTTTGCACTCTATACATTACGCTAAGCAGGACATACACCGATTTCCACTCCGCTCAAATGAGACAGTATCACATTTCCCCAACTTCATCCAAAAATGCGTTTATATGTGCCTTCAAAGAATGTTTTGGTATCCAGCCCAGCCCTTTTATTTTATCAGTGAGCAGTTCGCCAGTCATCCGATTAGCGGGAGAGGCGCGTTGAAACTCGGGTTCACAGCAAAACACTCTGCAAACATCTAGAATAGAATAAGACTCATCCGCCCCAATTCCGTAGCCATCACCCGCCCCACTTCCAGCCGCCAATAAAACTCCATCCGTGATATCATCAACATGAGTGAAATTTCGACGCTGCGTGCCCGGAGTGGTGATAGGCAACTTGGTCGCACCTTGAGAGACTAACTCCTTAAATTTGCCAATCACAGTCGAATATTTTCCATCGCGCAACTCACGACCACCGTAAACATTGTAAAAATATACAATTGAAAAAGGCAAACCATACCATTTTGCAAAATCAAACAACAATTCCGTGTTCAGCGATTTGGCAGCTGTATAAGGAGACAAATGCCGCCCATCGCCATTGTCCGAAAATTTAGTGCTTGAACCAGAATATATCAGTTTAGCGTCAGATGACTGCCAGAATTGAAGCAGAGATGCAAAAGATTTATAAATATTTGACAGCGCGACGTGTGGCTCATCAAGGCTTTGCTCAACCCGGCTATACTCTCCAAAATGGAAAATATAATCGAACTTTTGGGTACCAAAAATCTCAATAATATCGTTAACATCACCCTGAACATAAGACACGCCCGCAATATGATTGCTCTTACGCCCAGACAGGTAGTTGTCCAAGCAAACAACGTTATCAGATGCCGCCACAAGCTTCTGGGCCAAGTGTGTACCTACAAACCCGGCTCCGCCGGTAATGAGAACTTTTTTGGCCCTAAACGGCTCAATTATGGGATCAGGGTTCATTTTGGTCACCTTTGCGTTTCCATACTAGGGCGGTGATCATTAAAATTCGTCCTTTTTATGTTTGGCAAGCACAGAACGCTTAGTGTAATCTTAGTATAAACGTACCTTTAGCTCCATATGATTTTTAAACATCATGTTTTGGTGGAGACGCGAATGGTTGACATATGAGCAATTGCGGCCAGGAACCCTTCAACCGACCCACAGTCAAAACGCAGCGCCGTAGATGGCACAGAGCTGACCATGCCCTGTTTGGCTTGAATATCAATCGCGTCGGCAAGTTGAACCTCTCCGTCAACTCCCACCGGCAAGTCGCGTAGGATATCAAAAATGTCCGGTGTTAAGATGTAACGCCCGATAGAGGCCATATCAGATGGAGCAACCTCGTAATGTGGTTTTTCGACAAGACCTTTAACCGAGCCCTGAGACACTCCCACTGCGATGACACCATATTTAGAAATATTTGGTCCTTTGACTTGCATTACAGAGACTTGTGATTGACCAGTAGCCTCAAACGCCGCTTTCAAATCCGAAGTCACATTTGACGTGCCTTCCTGCAGTGCATGCGTCAAAAAATCATCTGCGAGCAACACTGCAAAAGGTTCGCCGCCCACCACACGCTCAGCACACAGCACAGCATGTCCTAACCCGAGTTGTTCGGCTTGACGCACAAAAACACACTCGACACCGCTCGGTAAAATATTGTTTAGCGTATCTGCTTGGGCATGTAACCCCTTAGCACGAAGCGCCAATTCCAATTCTAAATTGGTATCAAAGTGATCTTCAATCGCCCGCTTATTGCGACCCGTGACGAAAATCAACGTATCTATTCCGGCGCCAATGGCTTCTTCGGCTGCATATTGGATAAGCGGTTTATCAATTATTGGGAGCAATTCTTTTGGCATCGCTTTCGTCGCTGGTAAAAAACGGGTTCCAAATCCAGCAACTGGAAACACAGCCTTGCGCACACTACGTAACATTCATGGGGCTCACTTATCATTTATTTTTTAAGGTGTTGTCAGACAAAGCCTAACAAGACTCAAAGCACCTCTATCATACAAACCTATAAAACACAGATTTAAAACCATTCAATGAGATCAGGTGTGCTATGTTTTCTTTCGTTTTACCTGGTCCCATTGTCAGGCGAATAGCAGCACTTGGGTTAGTGCCCTCAGCCAAGTCCTCGAAGAGGCCGCTTAGAATGGTGTTGAGTTCAGACTGTGCCTCTTTGGCTCCAACAAGCTTTGGGCGTTCCACCTTGCCTGCACCTTCTACAAGTTTCGTTCTGTCAACGCGAAATACAAAGTCATACGCACCGCTTTCAAGTTCCTGCAGTCTTGCTCTGGCCTTTGTTGCAGTACCGGCAATTATCCAAGGGCCACGGGCAGATACCACGCTAATATAAGCTTTTTCACAGAGACGGTTCCAGAGGGCAGCGGTCACCTCTTCTTCGCTTGGAGTGTATTCTGCGGTGACCAACTCCTGCATGAGTTGATTGGACAGCAAGAACATCAATTGCTCCCTGCCATCGTTGAATCAGAAAGATCACCATCCCAGCGAGGCTATCGATGTCGATCATGCATCACTAGCGAGGTGTATCCTCTTGGGTCGTTATTCCCACTGAGGGGGACTTCCACTATATATCCGCAAATAGCTATCGGTATTTCCACCGGTATGCCTGAATTACGCAAAGACGTCTCAAACAATACTGTTAAATGTCCGCTGTTTTCCTCAATCTATAATTCCCCCGCTGGGATAACTCGTTTCTTCCGCTGTATATCCACAAGTCGTGATCGTGAAACTGACGCTTGAACTTTGTATTTCCACTGGGGGATACATTGGCTACGCAGCCGTTGTTACTCTGTCCACTTTTAACAACTTGGGGCAGCACGTTCACCCACCGCACTCACCTTATCCATGTTGCAAGGTAGTATGAGAAGCATTCGATAAATTATTATTTTATCTCCAAACTATATGTGGTAGTTTTATAAAGATTTAGGCAGCTTAGTCGTTTCACATAACGAGAACCCTAGCATGACAGAACTTACAATTGACCAAGCACTACAG
>Ga0209199_1005878_pt1 | contig 10564 bp, 5 predicted proteins | sample COGITO_mtgs_1105_7_FD_184805 | JGI IMG/M metagenome (GOLD analysis project Ga0209199, IMG submission 184805) | Pelagic marine microbial communities from North Sea - COGITO_mtgs_110523 (SPAdes) (version 2) | ecosystem: Environmental > Aquatic > Marine > Epipelagic ...
AGCGATCCTTTTTTTACTTTAATCAACTCGAACTATCTTTACTGAATGCCCTTCAGCGTTAAATTGTTCAATTAGCCATTTTTCAGCCTCTTGATTAGTTATGAAAACGTATTTTCGGGGACCGTTTGCTCTGGTTTGTAATAACTCAACGCCATGGTGAGAACCATTTCCATCCTGGTCAGTTGTGAATTTTTTCAGACTGCCGATTAAATCAAATGCGAGTGCACTTCCGCCGGAGCAATTATCAATATAAAAACTTATATCATACATGTACTTATCAAAATGCTCTGATGACATTTGATTATCTAACTCATCAAGTGAAATACCATACTCTTCTTCTAGTATTTCATTATTATCGATCTCGTCATTTTTAACCTCTGAAATTAAAGTCCGATACGTGATATCACTAAATGAATCAACTTCTGAGTCGATCGTTTGGTTCAGGCTGCCTTCATTGTCGTACTGTGAATTGATATACAGGGTTTGCTGCATTAACTCCGTCATAATCATTTTTCCTTTTGGCATATAACCAGGCTGCAAGCCAAATGATTTTCTTAGTTATGAAAATATTAATTAGTGATCTACTGCTTAAATTTTAAAAAAACTGCTCTGGTTTTCACTTAAGATTTATATCCTAAAAATTTCAACCCTCTTTGTGTAGAATCACCAGCAAATGTTTAGCCCTGGAGCATGCCACGTAATAATTTGACTGAGTAAAAAATGAAGAGGCATCATCCTTAGGTACATCTATAAGAACCACCGCATCAGCCTCTAAGCCTTTAAAGCTTTTCACTGTAGCATATAAAACACCTTCGTCTTTTTTCCATAAATCTACGTCTTCAATAATTTTAATATTTTTAATAGAATCTAGGCCCCTGATCGAACTGCCCTTTTTTTTGATTGGACTAAGTATGGCAATCTGGGATGGCTTTAATTTACCATCTCCAACCCACCCACTAATATACCGCTCTAGACGCGACTTTATATCGGTATCATTGAGCGTGAACTCAGTTGGGTTTTGTCCCTGTGGTGCCTCTTCTCGTGTAGGAATTTCCACATTAATGATCTCACTGCACTTAGCAGCGATTGAACGTGTATTGCGGCAATTCGTTGGCAAGTTAAAGGGGTCCCCCAGCGCTGGCATTGAAGATTTTTGATCTACATAAAGGTTTTGCTGTGGGTCATAAAAAATGTACATTGCGCCCTGATCACCAACTGAATTAATCATTTCTAAAGGCATCCACCAGTTCGGGTAAAAGTCTTGACCCTCATCTACGATCACTGCATCAAACTTTTCAGGCACCATATCAATGGCATCCATGAGTAGGTCGGCTGCCTCATCTTGCCAAAACTCATTAGACCCTTTATTTGGAGGGGAAAAGCTCATTCCAGCCTTACGGACCCAGTCTGCACATAACCCATGAAAGTGGTTAACAGTAATTAAAGACTTGTATTCATCAGCAATAGAATCATTAATCCATTTTGCGAGAGTCTTGTTGTAGCAAACAAACAGGACTGTTTTTCCTGCATCAGCAAACTTTTCTGCTTGTGCCTGAGCCAACATGGTTTTACCAGAACCAGCAACACCCTCGATACATGCACGTTGTCTATGACCTAAAACCTCCAACATTCTTTGCTGTTCTTTAGTTAACCGAAAAAGTTTTTCTTCTTGTTCTTCTAACTTTCTAAACAGTACCGGCAACAAATCAAAACTGGGTGAAATCGCCTTATTAATTTTATTAATGTCATCTGCGGACAAAGGCTTGGGTTTATCTCTTCTTGACCATTGGTTTAGTGCGGTTGTAATTCGACGATCCAGAAAGGGTAAATCACTAGCAGAAAAAATAATGGCAGGTTCAGAACCCACTGGTGTCGGCCCCTTGTATTCACAGTCAGGAAAAATCACTGCGTAACCATAAGCAAACGGAAGGCTGTTAGCACCTTGATAACCACGGCGTTTAATGGCATTTTCAAGGTAATGGGTATTCCGACTGGCTTGTTCAAAAGGATCTTGGATTGGCTTCAACCGTCCATTACCTAAAACCCTGTTCCATTCCCGCGTATCCTCATCATAGGTAATTTCACCACCTTTGACCTCTAGGATAAGCATGCCATGGCTTGGCAAAATAATGACGAAGTCTGTTTCACCTTCTTTAATTGTGGTGTTACCACGGTCGTTACGATCCGTTTTTAGCCAGGGATAGCTGTGGTAGATTGCACAGTCATTGGGTAATTGATCTACAAGAAAACGTGCAGTATCACGCTCTGGTTTAACCGATATTTCTTCAACATCTACCTTCGGAATTAATCTGGCCAAGTTCAATCTCCTATGGGTTTATTTCTACCGCTCTAGGCATAAAGTCACCCCAATTAATGTCTTCTACTTCAAACTTTTGCTTTAAGCGATAACCTCTCACTGTTACTAAATAAAATACACGACCCGTGTCTGTAGCTTGCTGCTTTGACCAAGCATACTTGCCAACTAACCATTGACCTTCATGGCGTATCAATACTAGAGAGTTTTGCTTAGGCATATCGCTATCTCGACCGAGAACCTTAAATAAGTGCTGTTCTTCAATATCATGAACAGTGTTTTGGAAGCTAAGTAACTTTTCAGCACCAACTTCTAGGTTATCGTCCAATTGCGCCAACGGTGTTGCCAATGGTTTATCAATGGCTTTGGTTAAATAGCGATCAGCCGCATAAGATGCAATCTCTTTGGCCCGAATCATTCCAATAAATTGTTGATATATCGTCAGTGGAACACTTCCACCTTGAATATGCACACCCATTTCAATATTTTTATCTAATGCCGCCGATGTTAAGTTTGCACTGGTTAAAAATGCATTCACTTGATCGGCCACTGCACACTTGGCATGCACCCTTGCAAAACCACCCTCAATACTTTCTCGCCGTTCTCGAGGCCATACGTATAGTGTCAATCCTGGAATATCCATCTGAAGGCGCTTAATCGTGTCACGAAAATGATTCGACCCTTCTTTATCTTCTGACTCCAGCAACATCCGCACATCAACTCCTCTTTCAAGGGCTTTTCGGATGGCGTCTTCGATCTTAGGGATATTAACAAGCACAAAAGACACAAGAAAAAGTGAGGATTGGGCGGCGTTGATTAACTCCAATAGAATCTGCTCAGAACGTCTAACGGGAATCTGATTGAGATCGGGCCCTGTCCATACTAACTGGACCTGTTCCCTTGCCTTTTCTGATAAATACCCATGTGATGCACCCCTTAAAATACCTGCCATTTCATCGGACGAACAACCAAGGCGTTGCCACTCCTCAAGCACTCTTGTTAATGCGCTATTAGCTGCCTCTGTCGCAAAAAAATTCTTTAATGTTAATGCATCCTCTACAGGACACTTTTTAATCATTGAAGTAAGTGCACTGACCTTATTCGAGTGCTGGTCAAGCACCAGCTCATAAGTGGCGTTTAAAAGCTTATCCATTAGGGGATCCACCAAAGAATGCCGCCTCAGCATTATCAAGAGTTGCAACGACTAACGCTCGGTCAAGATAGCGGTTACCTCGTTCACAAGAGGTCTCTGCAGCAAAGGTGCAAGCGTGGCAAGCAGCAGCATGCAGTGTTCTATCTTTTTCAGGTTTATGCTCTGAGCACAACGGGTCAGAGGAACAAATTTTTGCACGACCAATAGCTTGATCTAAAAGACGCCCTAGATTATCAGGCTTACCCAACTCAACCAGTCCACCGAGTGTGCCGTCCGAATCTGCTGCTGCAGTGTAAATTAGAATCCCTGCCTGTGATTTTCCGTCATCAGTTTCTGCATAAATACGCTCACGAATACTGGCGGCGTTGTAACCGCATTCTAAGGCCAGCTCTCTTATCAAAAGATGTGACAAGGTATGAAGAAGGACATAACGTATACCGGGGTAACCATCATTAGGATCGAGTTTACGTGAGTTCCTCCACCCCTTGTGACCTTCAAATAATTTCGCGTCTAAGGCCTTAACCGCAGGCTTAGCTTCCCACGTTTGTAGCATGGCCTCATCAAAACGAATGAAAATACCCTCACCGTGAACCTGACTAGCAGGTATCCAATCGGGCGTATCATTGCTCAATGCAGCCATTGGTGGCTGCTCATCGGGGTTATTGCTCTCTTCTGGCGCCTCAACACGGGTAAAGCCAATCAGAGCATTCACCTCACGCAAGCGTTTTAATAACAGAACATTCGCAATTTGTTTTTTATAGCTGCTTGGGACGTCCGTACTTTCACTTAAAAAGTGCGGCCAATCAGTGGGTGGATTTGGCTCAATAAATACATCCCATTCGGGCCCTTTGATGTCATCTTGCGACACAGTGTTATCGATATCGCCATTTTGGATAGCTTCGACAACCGCCCAAACCTCTTCCGGCGAATACTCATTAATACCCGGTAATATGGCATTTTTTACCATAACTTTAATAATGGCTTTTATTTCAATAACTGACCCTGCATCAAAAAAGTTATCCCAGCCATCCTGAACTAACTGAATAATTGGGTTACGTGTTAACGGAATCGCCAATGCTGACAAAGTGATCGGAAACCAACTATTAGTTGCCCCCAACAAAACAGCCCTCGGGTCTTCATCGCAATTAGCGTCATAGCGATCAAGGTGTGGGTGGCGTCCTCGACAGGCTGGCAAGTTCTCCTTACCCGACTTACCAAAGGCTTGCGCCATATTCCGTTTGGCGTCACAGCCATCGCATTTAATCCACAGGTTCTCAGTTTGCAACGATGCCCCACTTTCAAAAAAGCGCAACCCGGCAGCACAACCAGGTTTACCACCATGCACATAATACCGCCAAGGGAAATCATCTAGATGACCATTGCGACAAGCCAGCAAAAAACGAGCAGGCACAGCGTCGGCGTCCCGTGCTGGTTTATTACCTTCAGAACCTCGACAAGACTCATGAACAAAGCGGGTATTTTCAGGACGAAAACGGCTTTCTTTTACCTTAAATAAACCGGAATCGTATTCTGCTAACATGCCGCATTTAACACACCGCAACCAGCGAGGGAAGGGCCTAACCGGCACGCCAACACGCGCCTCAGCCGACCAAGGGTCAACCCTATCAGCTTTAACATAGGGTGGCATACGCATGGTTTCTACTTGAGGCCCTAAAACTTTTTGCACAGCGGAAAGTAACCTAGCTTCTACAATTGGCGGGCAGCGATCTTTGTCCCAACGATCAATACCTAAAGTGACAACCGATAAACTAGGCATATCAACCAAAGCGCCGGGGCCATATGTCCAAAGCAACTGGGTTGGCCGAACTTCACCTACTGGGGTTATGTTAGAGATATATTTAGCTTTACCACTCATTCGGTATCCCCTTCATTTTTTGTTTTTTTAACCTGAGCTTTCCAGTCGGGCCCTGAGTCAACAATTATGCTGAAATTCATTTGTAACTTCACACCGGGTTCCACTTCTCGCATCGACATCGGGACAGTAAAGCGATCCCACTCTTTAATCCCTGGGGACTTAATAAGTGCCACTTTTGAATCAATATTTTTGCCTCTTTTTTCATAGGCTACTGTTCTGCCTGCAACTCCATTTTCCTTTACCCAATCATCAACTCGTTGTTTGATTGATGCCGCCGCTAACTGCTGTGCTTCGGCACTTTCAGCCACCATTGACACACGCTCAGTGATCGAATGGGACACCTGACTTACAATTGGATCTGTGGTGTTTTTTAAGGATGAGGCACCATCATTGGCGTTTAAGTCTTCGTCACCCAGGCGCATCAGGCTCAACATTGCGCCTGTTAAACCCCTGTCCATCGCTCGAGGGGAAAAAGGTGTGACAGACTGAGCTTCAACATGCTTATAGAAGGTAGCGTGGTAATGTTCAAAGGTTTCGTAATGTGATAAATCGCGAGGTCTCGCCCAGGTAAGTACCGTGCAAACCAAACCAGGAAAACTTCGGCCTACCCGACTAGTGGCTTGAATATATTCTGCCGTACTTTTAGGCTGGCCATTTACCGCCATAACACCCAGTCGGTTCACATCCACTCCCACAGATAACATATTGGTGGCTAGCACAATATCAATCGCGCGGCTTTCACCCTCCTCCCATTTAGTGACAAATTTTTTCTTTTCATCATCAAATTCAGCACGAAATGGTACTTCAAGCTGATCGAGATACTTAGGGATATCTTGGCTTGAAACCCGCGAGGTTAATTCTTTAATATTATTAACGCTTCGCTGAGCAAGTCCAGGACGATCGACAAGACTCATCCCTACTCGGTAAGAACGTGTTTGAACATCATCTTCCGCTAAGCGCTTCATACCGCCCAATTCACGCAACGAATTAAAATAGCCCACACTGGTCATATAGGGATCGGCCACTTTACCGAACCGATCAAATAATGCTTGAGATGACGTTAAAAGTGCTGTGTATAATCGAATCAATACCGCAGGTCGCGCGCTACCCGGAGAACATATCCCCAAGTAACGACGGCCATATTTTTGCTCAACCGGCCGCTGTACAGAGAAGAAATTGTCTTCAATATCTAAACCATGCGGTGGGAAAATTGCAACGCGCCGATTAAACACCCCACTGACTTGAGCGTCTGCTTTTCTAACAGTGGCTGTTGACGCAATAATTTTTGGCTTAATGATTTTTCCTTCAAACTTCCAACCAGTTAGTTCATCTACAGCCGTTTCATACAAACCCACCATCGTCCCCAAGGGACCACTAATTAGGTGAAACTCATCCTGGATAATTAAATCGGGTGGCCTGATGGGTTTAATCACCTTAGCTTTTGAAGCAGCTAAGATTGGTGTCTTAGGATGATTGCCTGTGCATTCTGCATCAGGCCATAACAAACCGTGGCGATCGCACTCAAGGGTAGCTGTACCAAATAGCGTTCGTGTCTCACCTCGCCAAGCCATCATTGCAAACTTATCAACTGTGGCGATCATCATCGATGGTGGTCGGTGATAGAGCTCCTCATCCACAACTATAGCCGGTAATCCGGGGTGAGGTAGATGGGCTGTTTTCGCCTTTGAAAATTCACAACGCCCTTTCTTATCACCACAGTAAATCGATGTCTGCAATTTATGAGCATTAACCTCAATATGTTTACTAGGGTCAATCTCTGTGCCACACCATGGACAACTGGTAAGCTGAGCTGGTGACGCACTTCCACCATCATACTTATCTGGATTACGAATATCTTTAATAGCTTTATGGCTAGCGTCTGTTGTACCTGGAGTGACTGTGTTACCCACCCATAACCCAATGGTAAAAGGCTGTTCACCTAGGCTGTTATCACCTGTATCTAAACCATTGCGACGAATGACTTCCATCGCGCAAATTAACGCTGTGGCCCGTTGAAACTGCTGCAAGGTTAATAGACGAAGGGTATAGCGCATAATCACTGCTAGGCCTCGGCTAGCATCATAGCCCCCCAGGTTGCCTTGAAAACGCCGAATGGCCATGGTGAATGCCGCAACGCCTAAGTAGGCTTCAGTTTTACCACCACCTGTAGGGAACCATAACAAATCAGCGAAGGCTTCCGCTGGGTTGATGCGGTCAGGGTGTTCAGGGTTTGCCAGAGCGGGTATCGACAGTAATAAGAAAGCTAACTGAAATGAACGCCAAGAACGATTCTTAGGAATATTCAATTCGTCCACGGTTACTTTCTTTCCTTGCCGACGCTTCAGTGCATAAATACTTTGTACACGCTGCTTGGCCATCGCTTCGTTAGCAAAGCGGAAGGCCTTCAAGGCATCTTCATTATCCGTATCAGCTAAAACCGCAATACCTTCCTGTAATCGTAAGTTGATTTGTTTACAACTGGCTATGGCGCGTTTGGCTGAATCATCATGACCGTTAACGTCTACGCCCACTCTTGTATGTTGCTCACCAATCCAGGCCCCATAGTCATCGGTCATTAGCGTCAATGCGCTCACCAATTCATCTCGGGTCATTTCAGCTAAGCGCGTCATATCCAAATAACCATCATTGACCATGGTTTTCAACGCGGGCCTATCCTCATCGCGCAAACCAGGCACTTCAGTAATGGGCACTTCATACTCAGGCATTATGACAGTGCGAATTTCAGACGCCAGCTCAACATTGGTGGGATCAACCGCAGCATGCACGGCAACCCCATGCCCAACTCCAAACTCTACCTGCTTGCGGTAAATCATCTCAAGTGATGCACGCTCCCAATCACTGCCATCGGCATTCAGTACTGGACGACGACGGAAGATAGATCCACCGTCTTGGCCCACAGCACGAACAATGATTTCCGGCTGAAACAACCAAGCCGTATCTCGGTTTGTTTCGGGTTCGCCTTGGGTATTCACCATAAACAACGTCACCAAACGATCACCGTTTGCATTAGGCTCACGCACTGATCCTTGGATAACGACTTCAGGTTGTTCTTTATCAGGACTAACCGGTTTGATCATCCCTGTTTTTAATGACAAGGCAATAGCTTTTCCGCAGGGCATACGCTGCCATACTTTGACTTTTTGACCATCCTTTTCTTCGCCTGTCAGAGGATCTTTGATGGTTTTATACATTTCATGTTCATAAAACCGTTCATATCGTCCCCATAGCGCTTCAATTTCAATTTGTTCAATATCACCAGCGACACAAAAGGTCATTCCCAAGCTTGAGGGTATCAAGGATTGATTACTGGCCGTATCCACCTCTTCGTTTGATTCAGCTTCGGGAGATGCATTGCCCGTGGATGAGTCCGGCTTAGCCGCTTGAGCTTTAACCACTAAATTTTCAGGCTCATCTTCATCATCGTTTGATCCATCAACGCCTAAGCCACCGCTTTTATCATTAGAATCTAATGGCGCCAAGCGCCCGACCAAATAACGGTCGCGCACACTCATATCAAGAATTTGCTCAAAGGGACCGTTGGCGGGGCCTAAAAGATCATCCATAACCGCGTATTGAAAAAGGTCACGCACATAGACGTCATCTTCTATCAACGGAATCTCTGCAATCGTTTTATGAAATAGTTTAGGTAAAGCTTCAATGAACCCAATCCACTCTAAGCGAGATATCTGCCCTGTTTTTGGAGGGCTAAGCTCAGCTACGCTCAACAATATTGGCGCATCGGCCGTAAAATGCTTATCAAAAAAGGCCGTGGTGTGGACTAGCGTGCTGCGTTGGCAATACACTCTCCCTACACTAATGACCTGAAGGGCTTTATTGATCACCAGTACCCACTCACCAGGCTTCACACTTTTGTACAGCTCTTTTTGCCCTGTTAGTGTCAAACGATACGGCGCTGTCACAACAGCATCCGATTGGTAAGCTATATAAGCGCCTTGTGTTGTATTGGGTTGAGAATCAGTCATTGATTACCTAAAGTGTGAATTCAGTATTTAAAAAATGGGTGACGGTTTCTACAGTGTTATAACCTGCATTAATCATTACTTCAGCAATATCGCGGCCAGTAATAAAAACAATGGGATGACGATCTTCCCTGACCTCTTGATACGCTTGTTTGTGTACTAATGAGGTAGTGACCAATACGCCGAATTGGCGATGGCGAATCCGGGATATCAGCCGAGACACCTCTTTAACGCCAATTCGGTTAACGGACTTGCCATTAAAACCAGGCTGGTAGCATTTGGCCTCCAAAGAGAATTCTGCATAAACAGGGTCATCAGATAAACCGAGCAAATAACGGCCCACCGCGTCACGGCCACCATCAACGACACCACGCGTTATTTCATCCACCAGCACTCGATGGTCGTGCATCTGAAAAATTCGTGCAGCAAAGCGCTCAAATATAAAGGCGCGACGTTTTTTCTCCGCATCTTCTTGATGATCGAAATGCAACCACACCGCTTTCAAGATGCTTTTCTTAAGCGGTGTGTTAGGTTGCTGTTCCACCTCAGAACGGATAATCATAGTAGGCTCACTTTTAAGCGGCTTGTAATGACCTTTGTTGATCCAATCACGCCACACTTGAGGGGCTTGGTCTGAGTTAGCATTTCCGGCCAAGATATCACTGACCCAATCTCGAGGTAACGTTGCAATATCCAATACTGTGAAGAGCGACTTATAGTTCTGAAAGCGCTGTCTCTCCGTCGTTTTCCATACAGCCACTAAATCTTCTGTTGTTGAAACTCCAGGGTAACCCGGCACAGCGATACCTTTGAACTGGACAGATCGAGAACCGCTATCTGTTGCTAGTTTTTTGAAGATAAAGAAAGGGGGTATCTTTGCTCGGTTAGCTTTGGTTGCATGCAGTAACTCAAAAACCCTACGTAGAATTTTGTTGCCACCCTTTTGGGTTTCGTGGAGCTCATGACCCGGAGTTTTGTTATCACCATAGTAGGTAAACTGACCAGTATTTAAATCTAAGGTATCAGGCCAATCTTTGTCTTCGCCGGTGCTAAAAAGGACAACCAGGTTTTTATCCTCGCCACGGCCTGACGGACGAAAGCCACCCATGTTACCAAGGCCTGGTAAAAGTTTAGATAATGGCTCACCTGACAACAAGCCATTATGTGTACTTTCGTAGATTGCATCTACAAATAAATCAGATTTTGCGAGCTGCTCAAAG
>Ga0209199_1005882_pt1 | contig 10550 bp, 9 predicted proteins | sample COGITO_mtgs_1105_7_FD_184805 | JGI IMG/M metagenome (GOLD analysis project Ga0209199, IMG submission 184805) | Pelagic marine microbial communities from North Sea - COGITO_mtgs_110523 (SPAdes) (version 2) | ecosystem: Environmental > Aquatic > Marine > Epipelagic ...
AAATTTGAACACAATTTAATTGTAATAAAAATATTTTAATGTAAATAAATATTCCTAAAACCAGTGCATTAGGAAGTAAATTACACATTTATATTTACTTGGGGATGTAGCTCAGCTGGCTAGAGCGTTTGACTGGCAGTCATACGAACTTAAGTTTAAACGTAAACGTTCTTGATTTTAACTCCCTCTAATCCCAACAAATAATACATTTTTCAAAGAAACAGCCAAAATATCTGTTCACCTTTACACATTTATAATACGTAAATACGTAAATTTATACGTAAATATATTTGAAGTGAGGTTCGGTTTTAGTTTTAGATTAGATAAAAGGAGAAAGTTGGATAATGGAAATTATACCATCAAAGTCAATCTGCACGACAAGACCAAAAATAGAAACTACGACTTTACAATTAAACCAGCTTTCACTCAAAGCGGAGAGAGAATAGAATTTAATTGTAATCATTCAGATTGGGAGAGTCTCTGGATCAATAAAGACAAAAAAAACAGTTTAGGGGAAGTAGTTGGAGAAACAACTGTTCACGGCAAAAGGTTTGAGTTAAGAACTTTACTAAAGATCAAACAAGATATTCTTATAGAGATCATTTCAAGAGAGGGTATTACTAGCTATAAAGAAATAAAAGAAGCCTTTTACTCACACCAAACTGACACAAATGATTGGGATGACGTATATGCTGGATTAGAAGATCTTGCAAAGTATCACGAAAAGCGAGAGTCATACAACTATGCTGATGGATTTATAACCACTATAAATAATTTTAGAGTCTACCTAAATGGTGCTGATTATAAGGAGGCTGATGTCCTACCTTTTAAGTTAACAGAGGTTACGGTAGAGTGGCTTAAAGAGTATGAACAACAAAGGAGGACGGCCGTTAGTGGTTCTGCCGTTAGAAAGGATTTAGTTAACCTAAGAACTGCTTATAACAAGGCAGCGATAAAAAACGAGGTTTTAAAAGTTAGATATCCATTTGGGAAAAAAAATAATGGCTACTCTATGCCAAAAGTTACGTCAAAGAATATAGCACTCCAGCAAGCAGATATAGACAAATTAAAAGAATTTAGTTCTGATAATTGGTATCTGCAAAGTGCAAGAGACTTTTTCCTTATTTCTTATGGTCTTTATGGCGCTAATATGACAGATATTGCTCGACTCGAAAAGGGAGCAAAAATATTTACAAGAAAGAAAACAAAAGAGACTAGTGGCGCTCAAATAAAAGTTAGAGGCTTTACACCTGAAATGGTAGATATAGTAGATAGGCACAAAGGGTCTGGAAAGTACTATTTCAATATTATTGATGAAATTGATTCAGAAAAAGAGAAAATCAGAAAGATAAAAGCTAAAACAGATCAGGTAAGTGATCAAACTAAGAAATTAGCTAAACTCCTTGATTTAAGTGGAGAGTTTACATTTCAGTGGGCGAGGCACACGGTAGGCTATCAGCTTGCTAGTAGTAAAAGAATACCTATGAAAGGTATACAGGAACTTTTTGGACATACAACCCAAAGAACTACTGAAGGGTATGTTAAGTCAGTATTTAATGAAAACCAAGAAGACATAGACGATATTCTTGATCTATAATATAAAAGTGTGTAAATGTGTAGACTACACAAGTGCGTTTAGAAAACGCGTAATTAATCATAAAAAAGACTTTTTAATGTTTATAGGGGTTAAACAGGTTTATTGTAATTAACCCTTTGATTTACAGGCCTATATAAAATTAAAAAAAACAGAAAAAAGTTAATAAAACCCAACTTTTGTTTAAAACTGGGGGGTAAAGTTGAGAATTTTCCCTTTCAGAATAAGTGTTGATGATCTAAATTTGTCACAGACGTTATTAAATAAAAAAAGAGTATCCGCAGCAACGAATACTCCTTAAGATTGTAAAATTAATTTGAAACACTAGTTTTACTTTCCAAAAGTAGGAAATTACTTCTTACAAATCCAATTTTTTTGCTGCGGTACTCATAATATTTTAAATTATTATTATGACAAATACCAAAAATGGGGTGTTCCTAAATTTTACGGAACAAGAGTTGGCCATAAAATTAGCTCACAATTTAAAACCATTAATAGAACAACAGGTCAACAGGATCTTGGAGTTAAAATCTGAAGACGAAGATTCACCGTTGAAAATGGCTGAAGCCATAAATTTTCTGGGATTAAGTAGAACTACCTTTTCTAAAATAGTAGCAAAAGGAGAGATCCCATTTAAATCACTAAACCTTGATAACCCAAAAGCAAAGAAGTTTTTTCTCAAAAAGGATTTAAGAGAGTGGTTGCAAAAGAACAGGACTATAACTATTAATGAACTTAAAATGGCAAGTAATGGCAAGACGCAAAGTTGAAATTAATCTAAATGGATTAGAGAAGAAAAAGAAGCCAAAGTTTACTTACGATCCTGATAATGATCCATTTATCTTAAGGAATGCTAAAGAGCGAATGGATGCTGCAAAGGATATGGAAATCCCCAATATGTTAATGGGAGAGTTGATATATGAACGCACTATAATAATGCTTTTTTCAGAGACAGGACTTGGGAAATCACTTCTTGCATATCAGTTTGGAGACGCAGTAAGTAGAGGTAAGTCAATACTAGGCCTAGAAAACAATACCAAACCTCAAAACGTTTTGCTTGTTGACTTTGAAAATGGAGAAATGGTATACAAAAAAAGATATAATGAGGTTACTAAGCAAAATGGGAAAGAGTCATATTTTAACGAATATCCTTTCGCATTTAATAATTTTCATATGTGCGACTTGGAAGACCCAGACAAATATCAAGTGCCTAAGACAAATACTATTGAGTGGTGGTTTGAGTACATAAAGTACAAAGCTGAGGTGTCTAATTCTAAAATTGTAATTATTGATAACTTATTTGCTCTTATTTCTCAAGGGGGTATAGAGTCTACAAAGGAGGTTGCCCCTCTAATAAAAGAACTACATAAGCTAAAGAGGTCAAAAGGATGGACTGTTATTCTTATACATCATACTCCTAAAAGAGGGAATGATCCGCTTACAAGGAACGACCTAGCTGGCTCGTCAAACCTATCAAATTTAGTTGATGGTGTTATAGGAATTGGAAAGAGCGTATATGATGGGGATGAGCATTCAAGGTATATTAAGCAAATAAAGCCAACGAGATTCTCTGCTTCTGTTTATGGAGAAACTAATGTCATTACCTGTAAGACAGCTAGGATATTTCCAAACTTCACAGGATTTGAATTAATTAGCCTAGGAGAGGATGAAATGAGCTACAAGAATGAGTCAACTCATTTAAAAGCAAGAGAAAACAATTTAGGGAAAAGATATACTCAAGACGAAAGATTAGATAATATCAAAAGGATGCTTGATCTAGAGAAAGCCAACCCTGACATAACCAAAAAACAGATTGCCGACTACTTAGGAGTAGAAAGAAGGACTGTTTATAACTACAAAGATTTTATTGCAGAAAACCCTCAATTATTTGACAATTATGGAAAATGATGATTTTTCACAAAAGTCAGGTGGTTTAAACCTTATGTTTTGGGAATTTAAAGATTTGTTGACTTTTTATAATGCCTTTAAATACTTGGATGATAGGTATTGGGAGCATTTTAGAAAGGAATGGAATGCCTTTATTAAAAGGTATCCTAATGGATTGCTTACAAGAATTACAAATCCAGTAAATATTAGGGAGTTATGAAAACGATAAGAAAGTTTGAAACTAAAAGGCAAAAATTGAATCCTACCTGTCCTTGCGGCAAGAGTAATAAAGACGGAAAGTTTTCTCCAGAGAAAGGGTTTGCTGGGATGAATGTAGGTCACTGTCACTCCTGTAGTAAAGACTTCTGGAATGAAACTCAATCAGTAAATGAACCCAATATGTTTAAGAAGATAGAAGTGCCTGTTTTCTGTACGCCTGATGAACAGGATCTAATAGATCACTTTGACTCAAATTTAGGCTCTGGCTTCACTAAATTCTTAACAGAGAAGTTTGGTGAGGATAATACGATAGAAGCCATTAGAAGCTATTATTTAGGTGTTTTTGAAGGAGATGTTATCTTTTGGCAAATGGATAGAGATAAATACCTCAGAGCTGGCAAAGTGATGAGGTATGACAGAGATGGTAAAAGAAAAGGAGTTCCTAGATGGTGGCATAAGATTAAAGATGACAATTGCCAGCTTAATCAATACTTCTTTGGAGGTCATTTGATAGATGATAGTGATAAACCTATTGCCGTTGTAGAAGGTGAAAAAACGGCTGTTATAATGAGTATTGTTAACCCAAGTTTTATTTGGATCGCAACAGGAGGCGTTGGAGGGTTGCAGGACAATAAGTGCAATACTATTTCAGAGTTTGAAGTAGTTCTGTTCCCTGATGCTGGATGCTTTGACAAATGGAAAGAGACGGCAGATAAGTTTTCTTTTGAAATAAGTAGAGAGTGTGAAATTTGGATGGCAAATGGACAAATTAGAGATGGTGATGATATAGCTGACTACTTTCTTAAAATACCATATGGGGAAAAATGATATATAAATTAGATGAAGCTCATATTAAAGCATTAGAAGAATTTCAGGTTAAAAAGATTTGGTATCAATTAAGAAAAAGGGGGAAAGAAATTGGCTTAAACGAATCAATAATAAATAATGGAATGTTAATTGGGAATCCAAGAAATAGAGAGCCTTTGATTTTATATTAATTTCACCTATTGAGTTGTGTAGACTATTCCATTTCAATCTTTATTTGTAAGATTTATTTATTGCAGTTAGTAAAGTTTCTCCTGTTTGAATAAACCACTTAAAATATTCTTCCCATAATGTTTCATTATTTAAATCACAGCCTCTACTCGCTAATATTCTTGATGCTTTTTTTTCAGGTAATGCCAACCATTCTAACTCTAGTTCTCCACATATCGATTCAAAGAAATCTTTTCTTAATTGAATCTTATCGTAAATATCTTGTTTGTTTATATATACATCTACTGCAATTGAATTATTCTTTGTATTATGAATAAAGTTTAAGCCTATATGTCTTATGCCAATACTCATTGAATACCAGTGTTGAGGTCTGGGTTTTCTTGTAATTCTTAGCTTGCTTGGATTGTTCTCTGAATAATCTTTTAATTCTTCCCAAAACTTCAACTTTTCGAGTTTTGTGTCAGTTAATTCTTTATTTGTTGTTCCCTTATTTGATGTGATCTTTGCCCAATCATTTGGTTCAACTACAATATTAAATTTAGGAGCTGGTATAGAATCGCTAATTTTCCAAACTTCAATTTTGACAAGGAAGAAGGAAATGTTCTCGGTCATATTCTTGTTAAACCATTCAATCGCTTGCTTATGTTCATCTCTTGTGTCAGCGACAACCCAAACAATTATTGAGGCATCAAAGCTTGAGGCATATGTTAGTAATTGACCCAAGTGAGAATGGTCTGTTTTTTCTAATTGATTTTCAATAATAATCTTCTTTCCAGACTCGACCTCATCAGCTGTTATATCACAATTAAATTTACCTGCATTATCTTCTGTTTTTATGTTTTCTGCAGACACTCCAATTTCATCAAGTAATACAGAGATATTTTCCTCTTTTGCAAGCCATTGAGTAAAATGGGTATCCTCTCTTGCCCATACCTCTCTTAAGTTTATCTTCTCTAAGTTTCCTAATTTCATATTAACTATTTTCTACTATTTCAATTTCTTCTTTTGTAAGATCGTATAATTCATATACCATTTGGTCTATTTCTTTGTCTGCTTTATCAATTTCAGCTTTTAATTTTTCAACTTTACTCTTTTGAGCTTCAAATAGAGACATTAAACTATATTTTGCAATATCATCTAGTTCACCTCCACCTCTTTTTTTAATGGCTTTATTGAGTTCTGACGTGAACTCTCCAAAGTCTAATTGATACCAGTTTTGAATCTTTTTTGATTCACTCTCTATTTTGATTTGAGATTTAAGATATTTTATAAAATCATTAGAAACTGAGTGTTGTTGGCTCTTTTTTTCTAACATCAAATAAGTAAATTTTTCTAATTGTTCAATTTCTAACGATTCTAAGTTTGGTAAAGAAAATGGCTCTAGTACTTTTCTTTTAACTCCAATATAACCGCCTCTCAATACATTCCCAGTATTAGACAAGTAAAACCAAAAAAGGGAGCTGTTAATAAGCGGAAGAATTGATTTGTATGTGTAACCGCAATTTTCTTTAAGAATTAATGTGTGACACTTACTATTGTGATAAAAGTTATTTTCATCTAAAGTCATACTACCACCAAAACAAAATTCAGGGGTAATTATCTTGTCGGTTTCCATCATCGATAACGCTTGGTTTCTACTATATTGATACCAATAATCACCACTAAATTTTCCTTTCTCTCGTTTTCTTAAAATATCTTCATATCCTTTGAGGTAATTAAATGTATTAGGATACTTGTTTTCTAACATACTCGGGGGTATTAGTTCTGCTTTTCCCTCTTTTATAACATATGGGAATATTAGCCATTCATTATTGATTAAGCTTATATATTTATTTACATCCTTTCCTCTAATATGTGGTTTTAAAATTTCTTTTTCAATCTTGTGTTGGACTCCCTCCTTATCAGTAATAATAAGAAATTGTTCTTCAAGCACTCCATTCACACAAAAGACCAAATCTTTTCCTGTGATTATACCTTGTACAAATCGGGTAAAAACATCTTTTAATTTTAAGGGTTGAAGATTTATTTTTTTTAACACAACACTTACCTTTTTGTCAGATAAAATCCATTGCTTATTACTAAGTTCAGAATATTGTATATCACTACTTCTAATGTTCTTGAATAAATCTGAAGGGTTTAAATGATTAAATTTTATAACTTCTTTTTTCTCTTTTGTAAGATTAATAATACAAGTATATGTTGAAGCATCTCGGAAAACCAATTCTGCTCCAAAATGTTTGAGCTCTGAAACTGCTTTTTTGTCAATAAAAAATTGTCTAATTCCAGCACCAAAATCTGCGATTAGAAATTTATGAGGTAGAATAAACGAAACAATTCCTTTTTGATTTATTAAACCAAAAGATTTTTCCATAAACAGAGCATAGATGTCATAATTGCCTGTAGCGGCTGTAAAAGTTTTTTCATATAAATGACACAATTCTGGGTAATACTCCATTAAGCCTTGTTTCCTTAGGTATGGTGGATTACCAATAACTACATCAAAACCGCCTTTTTCAAATACATCTGAAAATCCCTTTTTCCAATTAAACGCTTTATCACCCGCAACCTCTTGGTCATCTATTAAGCTATTCCCACATTTAATATTATTATTTAGGGAAGTTAATTTCCTGCCTTTCTGTGCAGTTCTTAGCCACAAAGAAAGTTTAGCTATTTCAACACTTTCTTTATTAATATCTACACCATATAAATTGTTTTCAAGGATTGAGTTTTCAATATCAGAAAACTGTATACTTTCCCCCATTAAACTTGTGCGGAGTTCGTCTATATAATTATGTTCAGCAATAAGAAATTCAAGTGCCTGATTTAGAAATGCTCCACTACCACAAGCTGGGTCGCAAATAGTCAAACTTAGCAACCATTCTCTATATTGTTCTAAAAGGCTTAATAAAGATTTAAGTTTTTTTTCAGGTCTTCCTTTTTTACTTTTTAAATACTCATTCTCATTTATGTTTAACTCTATTTTTTTTTCTTCACAAAGTTTCCCAACCGTATTTTCAACTATATACTTTGTTATATATTGAGGAGTATAGAAGACACCATCCTTTTTTCTTTTGGATTTAGATTTATCCACTTCAACACCTTCAATTTCATTTTGTATATCCTCTAATTCCGATAATGAATGTTCAAATATATGGCCAAGAATATTTACACTCACTTCAGATTCAAAGTCATAAGCAGTAAGCTTTTTAGAATAATCTAAAAATAAATCATCAGAGATAACTAATTTGTCTAAAATCTTATCCTCTTGGAATAAGCCACCATTATATGCGTAAATAGCCTCCTTATTATCCCGTTGAGGTCTTCCTTTATTTATGACATTAAAGTACGTTACATAAGTGTTATATAGTGTCTCATCATCCCCAAAAGCCTTCTTTTTATCCCAATATCTATTAATTTCAGAAATTGAATTTGAGGGCAGTAAACCCCTATCCTCACAAAAAAGTATAAACAAAAGTCTATCTAAAAGTTTTTGAGTTTTTTGAAGTAAAACCTCTGGTTCAATTTGAGGATTATTTTCTTTTAGATCGGTAAAGAGTTTTCTTCTAAATTCTGAATAGTCTTTATAAAGATTCTTAGTTATTTTTTCTTCATTAACTAAAGATTCTTCACTTAACTTTTGCGGTTTATTGGAGGATATTGAATCATAACTGAGACATAACCAAAGTAATTTAAATCTATCATTTGTTAAGTTAAATAAATCAAACTCTTCAAATTCAGTGGTATTATCTACATAAAATCTAAGTTTATTAAAGTTTGATGTTACTACATACTTACATTTAGGATGGCTCACCTTGTAACCAAAAGCTTGTATTTCTACATCCTTTAGGTTTTTAGTTTTAGTCGATTTAAGTTCAATCACACAAACTATTTCCCCTTTAATTTTAATAGCACCGTCAGCTTTCTTAGAATCTGTTTGATTTTTTTGTTCAACAAATAGATTTTGACTCCCCACACCAATATCGTATCCTAAGCACTTATCAAAAAGTTGCATTAAAAATTCATACTGTAATTCTTCCTCTTTCTTTTCGAAAATTATCTTTTGCTTACTAGGATCAAGAAAATAAGATTGATAGATTTTCCAAGATTGTTGGATGATATTTTCATCTAAGTTTGACAGATGAGGTTTCAGTACAGACTTTTGAAATAATGACATTTATAAATGTAACTTATATGAATAACTTAAGCAACTTTTCGGACTACCCTGCTACGTTCAAGAGGGTGCTGCGTTCAATTGATTGATAAACAAAGAGTTACGTAACTCTCACTAATTTAATACTGATTATCAATTAGTTAGATAATTTTATATTCAATTATTTCCATCACGTATCCACACAAATCCAAGTACTTAATTAATATACAAATGCAAGTCTTCACTTACTTCATTAGTAGCTTGTTTCATTCTAGGTAAAGTGAATAATAAGTCAATTTAAGGAGGATAATGCCTGATCCTTTGATTCTCTGAATCCAGATACCTCAACTCAAGTAGTATTCATTTTACGTAAGTAGATTCCCTACAAAATATTTTATCTGTATAAATCATTAAATTTAACTACTGCATTATTGATAATCTCTCTAAGATTGTTATCTATCTGGTAATTTACATAATCACTAATTCCAGAAACGCAAGTGTCCTCAATAGAACAAGAATCTCTATCGCCACTCATAATTGATACTTTGGAGCATAATGATAAACCATTTTGTGTTTTAATCACAATCTTCCCCCACAACGAATTATATTCCATAATGTTTGTTTTATTGATATGATTATGAGGTTAGTAAAAAAAAGAAAACGCCCCTAAAATTAATTACAGTCTAAAGAAAATATAGTGGTAGAATCTTTTGCCCAACTTACATCAAAAATTTGACCTCCTGACTCACTAAACTTAACAAGAATACTAGATTCACCATCAATTGATTTAGCGTTAATTTGATTTTGAATCTGATATTCGCTTACTTTAATACAGTTAAGATTAGTGTATTCAACATCCAAATCAACTATCTTATCATTGTTGGATATATCTAACGAATTTAAATTGCTTGTTGCTCTAAATGATAAATGACCTAACTCTTGAAGATTAGTAAGGTCTACTTCTGTAATTTTATTGTTAAATCCAAAATCAAGCCATTGAAGTTTTGTGTTAGTTCCTAAATTTACTGATGGTAAATTTGCACAGAACTGAAGGCCAAGACCAATTAATTCAGTTAAACCGTTGACATTTATTGATTCTAAAGAATTATTTCTACCTAAATTAACATAAACCAACTTTTTGTTATTAGATAAATATGCAACCTGAATATCATTTTTTAATCCCGCATCAATTCTACTTTGTAAATCAGCAAAATTGACATCAGCAGTATCGGGATAATTAAAAAGAACTAATCTTTTAAGTTCTGTGAAGTCCTGAACACCCACTAAAGATTTTATCCCACCGTTTATATAATTTATTTCCTCAATACCAACGATGTTATCTGTCAAGACATAATCATCTAATATGTCATCATAACCTGCATCTATTAAATACTGTTCAAAATTATCATCTGGTACATATGTTTTATCTGCTTGCCCTGATGTTCCAGATCCAGAGGAACCTCCAGAATCGTGTGCAGTGTCTCCAGAACCTCCTGAGTTATGTGGAGTGTCTCCAGAACCGCCTGAGTTATGTGGAGTGTCTCCAGAACCGCCTGAGTTGTGTTCAGTGTCGTCTCCGTCTCCAGTAGAACTATCTCCTGTATTTCCTAGACCTACAGATGATGATGTTCCAGATCCAGTAGATGCACCACCAGTAGGTACAGCTGTTCCTGTTCTGTCTAAGGTAGGCGCTCCTGATCCAGT
>Ga0209199_1005887_pt1 | contig 10542 bp, 12 predicted proteins | sample COGITO_mtgs_1105_7_FD_184805 | JGI IMG/M metagenome (GOLD analysis project Ga0209199, IMG submission 184805) | Pelagic marine microbial communities from North Sea - COGITO_mtgs_110523 (SPAdes) (version 2) | ecosystem: Environmental > Aquatic > Marine > Epipelagic ...
CAAATACATGAACCCCCAACGTTCAATGCCAGCCGAGGCTTTTGGCGTGCATGGTATCGGCCCTGATCTGCTGGAACCGCCGCAAGAACCCAAACCGGGGCAGGAAACGCTCCGTGATAAGCCACTATTCAAGGATATTGCGCAGGAATTCGTTGATTTCGTCGGTGATGCCAAACTGGTCATTCACAACGCCGCGTTTGATATGAAGTTTCTTAACGCAGAACTTGGCTGGCTCAACCGCCCGCTTTTACCGATGGATCAGGCGTTGGACACACTCGCTATTGCACGGCGCAAGTTCCCAGGATCACCAGCATCTCTTGATGCGCTGTGCCGCCGCTTTGCCATCGATAACAGTTCGCGCACGTTGCACGGTGCGCTGCTAGACAGTGAAATACTAGCGGAAGTATATCTAGAGCTGATCGGCGGGCGGCAGCCTGATTTCGCACTTTCTGCCGATACGCGCCAAAACACGACAAGTGGGCAATCTGACGAATGGCGGCCAATGTCGCGGCCAGAACCGCTTTTATCTAGGCTTACAAAAGAAGAAGCCGCCGCCCATGCTGCTTTTGTGGAGCAGTTGGGCGACGGCGCTGTCTGGAAAAACTAATCTTTAGTTTACAGTTTCGTTTGGCTTTTCAGATTCTGCACGGCGTGCCAGTTCGGACCGGTACAATGCCAAGAAATCAATGGTTTCAAGGTTCAGCGGCGGGAAGCCACCGTCGCGTGTCACATCGCTGACAATCCGGCGCAAGAATGGGAATGTGATGCGTGGGCATTCGATCAACAGGTAAGGGTGCATCTGATCCTCTGGCACACCTTCAACGTGGAACACACCGGCGTATTCAATCTCAAGAACGAACAAAGGTTCGCCTTTTTCCTTGGTTTTGCTTGTGATGTTCAGCTTAGTGATCACTTCGAACTGGTTGTCGACTTTGCGCTTACGAGCATCAAGGTTCACCTGCACCTGAATTTCAGGTTGCGCATCCCCGGTCACACCCTTTTGGGCGAGAATGTTTTCGAACGACATGTCGCGAATGTACTGCGCCAAAACGCGGCTGGTGATTTGTGGGATTGCCGGTGCGGCTGCGGCACCGTTTTCAGGTGTATCAGTCATTGGAATCTGCTCCAGTTAAATAACGTTCGCGCGTTCCTATCAGTCTAAATCTATAGGCTCAATCCCGCGTCCACTCGGACGGACGGTCTGGCCTGTTTTTCTGAGGGGTGACATCTTCAAATTCGCCATCAATGACACGATCGCCCGTTGGCCTTGGGCGCTGGGCCGGCCCTTCTCCCATTTCAAAGCGCTGAACATTTATCTTGGACTTCGCCCAAACAAATGCAGCGCGTCGAACCGCAGGAACCAAGAGCGACAACCCGACAACATCGGTAAAGAAACCAGGTGTCAAAAGCAGCGCACCGGCAAAAAGGATCATGGCGCCATGCGCCAATGGTTCTGTCGGGTCCTGCAATTCAGAGAAGGATCTTTGCAAGTTCCCGATTTCACGTAGACCTTGGTCGCGCACCAAATACGATCCTGCAATCGCTGTCAGCAACACAATAAGCAGTGTCCACCATACGCCAATAAAACCACCAACCTGAATAAACAGGGCAATTTCGATCATCGGGACTGCGATAAACGCAATTAACAGCCACATAGTGTGCGCCTTTCATAACATGTTCGGGGGTAAGGTGGACTCAGCCCCGCCTGCGACCTACATAAGGAGCGAAAGGGCGTGTTTCCATGCCTTCCCCTAAACGAGGTTACAATGAATTCTCCGCTTATTCAGCTTTTGGTGCTTGCAGGCATCGCGGTCTTTTTGATTTTGCGCCTCCGTGGGGTGCTTGGCACCCGCGAAGGATTTGAGAAACCAGCCGTTACACGGCCTGAACCTAGCAGCCGTGTTGGGAAGCCTGATTTCGACGTTATCGAGGGTGGTCCAGATCTCGATATCACCGACCATGTTGAGGAAGATTCAGATTCTGCCAAGGCTCTGGCTGCGATGAAGCGTGTTGATCCTTCGTTTAACGTTAGCGAATTCCTCGGTGGTGCGCGTGGCGCATACGAGATGATCTTGATGGCCTTTGAAAACGGTGATCTGGATGACATCGTTCCGTTTATTTCTGAGGACGTGTACGAAGCATTCGCTTCTGTTGTCGATGAGCGCCAACGCCAAGGCTTGACCGTTGATGCGAAATTCATCGGGATCAGCGATATGACTTTGTCCGATGCAGTGTTTGACGAGGTCTCGAAAGAGGGTGAAGTGTCCGTCCGTTTCAAGTCAGAGATGACATCCGTTGTTCGCGACAACGCTGGCGACATCATTGAAGGCAGCGAGAAAGAGATCAAGCGCCAGAAAGATACATGGACGTTTGCCCGCAAAATGGATGCAGGCGATCCAAACTGGCGGCTTGTTGCCACCGGAGAATGATCCTTGGCTGAGTCTGTCGGCTTGGCATTTTACTGACACTTGCGAGCAGCATGATGGCCGAACCGACATATACACAGCTGACATTCGATGACTTGCAAGGGTGGCGTGATGATAATCATCAAGCTGCCTTTGATGTTTTCACCAATACATGCCGCGATCTGGATGACTCACAGTGGGCTGTTCTATGCGACTTTTCGAAAACCAGTCCTGAACCGCGAGGCTTCTTTGAAAAGTTCTTTCACCCAGTCCTGATCGAGGATGGTGAACCGATGCTGTTTACCGGTTATTTCGAACCTCAGCTCCCCGGTTCGCGTGTACGTGGCGATGCCCATCAATACCCGATCTATGGCGTTCCAGAGGATTTGGTGGCGGGTGAACCCTACTTCACCCGGCGTGAAATAGACGAGGACCGGCCTCTTGCCGGGCGCGAGCTGGAATTGGCTTGGCTGACCGATCCGGTTGATTTGTTTTTTCTGCAAGTGCAGGGATCAGGCCGTATCAGTTTACCCGATGGCAGCATGATGCGCGTCGGGTATGGCGGTAAGAATGGCCGCGAATATTCATCTGTTGGCATGGCCTTGGTTGATCGTGGCATTTTTGAGCCACATCAGGTTTCTGCTGCCGTGATCCGCAATTGGGTCCGCCAGAACCGCAAAGAGGGCCGCGCGCTTTTGTGGGAAAACGAAAGCTATGTGTTCTTCCGCGAGGTCAGCGAAGTGCCTGCCGGTCAAGGACCACTTGGCGCGATGAACCGCTCAATCACCCAAGGCCGCTCAATTGCTGTTGATCCCGCATTTGTTCCGCTTGGCGCCCCGGTTTGGATCGAAAAACAGGGTGCCGAGCCTATGAACCGTTTGATGATCGCCCAAGATACGGGTTCTGCGATCAAAGGGGCACAACGCGCTGACATCTTTTTTGGAACAGGAGATGAAGCAGGCGCACAGGCGGGCAAGATCAAAGATGGCGGGCGGATCGTTGTTCTGATGCCGAAAACGATGGCCCATCGTTTGACAGTGGCCAACCGCTGATGCGTAGGCCACGTCATCTTTCATCAGAAGAACGCGCACTTTGGGATCGCGTGGCAGAACGGGCAACTCCGCTTCACCCCACCCGCGAAGACCCCGCGCCAGATGCTTTGCCTACACCAAAGCCAAAGAAGCCGATGGCCCCCCGCGACCCCTTGCCGGATTTCTACGTCGGTCAGAAGGCGAATAATGCGCGTGCCCACGACGTGATGCGCCCGCTCGTTGACCGGTTGGCGGCTGCGCCAGTGAATATGGACAACAAGTCTTTTGGCAAAATGAAGCGGGGCAAGCTGAAACCCGAAGCACGTATCGACCTACATGGCATGACAATGGCCGAGGCCCACCCAGAGTTGGTGTCTTTCATCCTTGGATCACAGTCTATCGGTCGCCGGTTGGTTCTGGTGATTACAGGTAAGGGCAAAGACCGCGATGATGGCGGGCCGATCCCAACGCGGCACGGCATTTTGCGACATCAGGTGCCGCAATGGTTAGCCTTGCCACCACTCTCGCAGGCGATTTTGCAGGTGACGCCCGCGCATCTCAAACACGGCGGACATGGTGCTTACTACGTTTACTTAAGGCGCAACCGCTAAGGCCTCTTGTGCTTTCCGCGTTGGAACAATCAAGATCACTGCGGCAAATGCAAAGGCGGCAGCGTACCCCAGCATTTGCACTTCAAACCCGATACCTTGGTCAATCAACCACCCGCTCAATCCCGGCCCGATTGCGGATCCCAGGACCATTAGCGCCGCCGCCGCAGATTTGATCGCGCCGATGTGCCTCGTGCCATAAAACTCGGCCCAACAGGCGTTCAGCAAAGTGGCCTGCCCGCCGCCTGCAACCCCCATCAAGACGACAGCCAAAGCCGTCCAGCCCAATGACGGCGCATACCAGTGCAGGACAAATGCGATGACGTATGGGATCAGGTAAACCGGCAACAGCCGGATCGCGCCAAAGCGGTCAATCGCCCAGCCATAGCCGATAGTCGACAGTGCCAACATCATCGTACCAAGCGGAAAGACGGAAACGAGGGCAAGGTGGGACCACCCTTTGATTTCCGCGAAATGTGCTTGGTGAAACCAAAAGGCGGTGCCAAAACCTGAAAACGACATCACCGCCGGGATCATGGCCCAGAACAACGGATGGCGCAGCGCATCTGCGCGCGTCCAATGCTTACCGCCCATACCCGTGGATTGGGTCGTTTCAGCCATAGACTGCGGCGTGCGTTCTAATCTGAGCAAACGATAAAGAACGAAACAAGCGACGACACAGAAGGCTGCGAAACAAACCCAAAGGGTGCGCCAATCAATGAACGACTTCAACCAAACCATTGTCAGCGGCAAGGTTGCCTCGCCCAACATGAATCCAAAGGCTGCGACTGCCAGCGCCCGCCCCCGCGTCGCAATGAACCACCGTGACATGGCGACGGTGGCGACATGGGTTGTCATACCCTGGCCAGTGAAACGTAAAGCAAAGATAACGAAAGGCAGAAAAGCCGCGACCGCGTTGAAGGCCATGAACAAACAGGCAGAAGCCAGCAAGAGAACAACAACAATCCCGAGTGTCCGTACTCTGAATCTGTCTGCCAACCCGCCTGCAAAAACCATCAGCAAAGCGGAGGCGCCGGTACCGACCATGTAGATAAGACCCCAATCCCCGTTCGTTAGTCCATAGGTTTCGCGGATTTCTGCGCCAAAGATAGAGATAAAGAAGGTCTGTCCAAAACTGGATAGAAACGACAACAGGGCACCCGTCGCGAGGAACGGGATATTCTCGCGGATGAAACGCATATATCCTGGCGATTGGCTCATACTGCCTTGATGATCTCAGACGGTGTTCGGTGAAAGCCCTAAATCACTTGTCTTGCAAGTTATGATACCGGTGAACCAGCTTGCTCTCGCAGATCTTGAAGCCGATATAGCTAAGCATTGCCAAAGCGCCGGAAATCCCGATTTGTAACAACTGGACCAAGGCCCCTTCCATCACAGCAGTCCATCCGAATTCGCGAATGAAACGGATGTTGGCCATCGACATTTGAAACAGGTTGAGTGTCGCGTATGCGAAGACAACAGTGAAAAGGCCAGCGATGACCAGAACGACAAGTACTGGATATTTGTTCAGTCTCAAAACGGCCTACAGCACGTAGCGGCTAAGGTCTGTCGATCGTGAAAGCTCGCCCAAGTGTTCTTCCACGAATGCCGCATCAATCGCGATATCATCGCCAGATCGATCTGGTGCGTTGAAGGACAGGTCTTCGAACACGCGCTCGATCACCGTGTAAAGGCGGCGCGCACCGATGTTTTCCACGGCCTCGTTCACCTCAGCGGCAATCTTGGCCAAGGCTTTGATGCCGTCTTCGGTGAAGGTGACAGTGACTTCTTCTGTTTTCATCAAGGCAGAATACTGGAGTGTCAGCGCATTGTCGGTTTCGGTCAGGATGCGCACAAAATCATCTTCCGTCAGAGCACGTAGTTCAACGCGAATTGGCAGGCGGCCTTGCAGTTCGGGCAGCAGGTCTGAAGGTTTCGCGACATGGAAAGCGCCGGATGCAATGAAAAGGATATGGTCTGTCTTTATCGGCCCGTGCTTGGTGGAGACCGTCGTGCCTTCGATCAACGGCAACAAATCGCGCTGCACGCCCTCGCGGGAGACATCGGCCCCACGCGCATCAGCGCGGGCGCAAACCTTGTCGATCTCATCAAGAAAAACGATCCCGTTCTGTTCGACCGCTTCGAGAGCTGCTTTGGTGACGGTTTCGTCGTCTAGCAACTTGTCGGCTTCATCGGCAATCAGCGCATCATAGCTGTCTGCAACGGTCATTTGCTTTTTTACGGTGCGCCCACCCATCGCTTTGCCAAAAAGATCACCAAGGTTCATCATGCCGCCCATGCCACCTCCTGGCTGACCGGGGATTTCAAAGCCGCCCATAGGGTTGGAGTTATCGGTCAACTCAAGCTCGATGATTGTGTCATCTAGGTCGCCGGATTTCAGTTTTCTGCGAAACATATCCCGTGTGCCTTCACGCGCATCTGTACCGGCAACGGCGGTGATGACCCGTTCTTCTGCCGCAGCGCGGGCATTGGCCTTGACGTCTTCGCGCATGTGCTCGCGGGTATCGATGATGGCTGTATCAACCAGATCTCGAATGATTTGTTCGACATCGCGGCCGACATAACCCACTTCGGTGAATTTGGTTGCTTCGACCTTCAGAAAGGGCGCGCGTGCCAGTTTTGCCAAACGGCGCGAGATTTCGGTTTTGCCAACGCCGGTGGGCCCGATCATCAGGATGTTCTTTGGATAGACCTCATCACGCAGGTCATCGCCCAACTGTTTGCGCCGCCAACGGTTCCGCAATGCTACGGCTACGGCGCGTTTGGCATCCTTCTGGCCGATGATGAACCGGTCGAGTTCAGAGACGATTTCGCGAGGGGTCAGGTCAGTCATGATGAGCCTTAAACTTGTGAAGGGGGAAGGCGGTGCAATGGGACAAAACCAGGCATCAGGCGTAGAATGCGTGCCCGTATGCGTTCCCAAAACGCACCAAGAAGAAGAAGGACGATGCCGAGGACCAACACAGTAAGTGCGGCCCCGTCGCCGTCGAAGACAGTTGCGGCGAGTGCCACGATATAGCCGATGGCTGCGATGAGGAAAGAGCGTCGGTCGATCACGATAGCGACGATAGCGAAGAGAAGCAGGACGCCCAACAGGACTAGATTTGAACCGCCGTTTTCCTGATCCAATAGTGACAGCGCCATAGTGTTCACCAACGCGGGCGCTGCAACAACATGCAGCCAGAAACCGTTGGCCGATCGACGGGTCACACGGTGCGGATCGCTCATGTCGAACATCATCGCGACGATGAAAACGAGGACGCCAAGGGCCAAGGTGATCCAAGCAAAGGGGCCACCTGCGGATAGCAGGAAGAACTCGCTAAAATCAGCAATCCGTCCTGCGTGGCTGGCGGCATAAACGATGGCCACGATGAAAAGACCTACGGCAATCATTGCCATCGCGAAAGGAACGCGAAAGCGCCACCAATAGATGGCGAGCGTAAGCGTCGCGAGGATCAGCGGGAATGGGACACTGGTATAATCGTTTTGCGCGATCATGAATGGTTCAGACATGACGGCTGTAAACCCGAAGGCTGCATTAGCTGCGAACATGACAGAAAGGGCGATAGCAGGGGCAACCATGCGGCGTTTACGGACAAAGTATTCAGAAAGCAGCCACAGAATACCGCCGCCCATCAATGTGACCCACATGGCGTAGTCTTGCAGGTTCACAACCTCATCGCCCAGTGCGAGTGCGACAACACCCCACCAGCCAAAAGACAGGATAATCAGGCCAATAACGATGAAGATTTCGTTGAACCCTTTGAACAATTCAAACGGTTCGTCACCCGGGTTCAGATTTTCGCGCGCGCCGCGGCGGCTGTCAGAAAGACTAATTAACCCTGCCGCCTGCTTTTCATTGATCAAGCCACTGCCAACGGCAGCTTTGAGATCATCGCGTTCGATCATGCCTTGATGGCCTCAACCGTCAGATTGCCATTGGTATAAACGCAAATATCAGCGGCAATCGCCATTGCGTCGCGCGCAATCGTTTCGGCGTCTTTTTTGGTGTCCATCAGCGCACGACCAGCGGCGAGTGCGTAGTTTCCGCCCGATCCGATGGCTGCGATATCATGCTCCGGCTCCAGCACATCGCCTGCACCAGTGATCACCAGAAGCTCTTTTCCATCGCTGACGATCAGCATGGCTTCCAGCTTTTGCAGGTATTTGTCGGTGCGCCAGTCTTTGGCCAACTCCACTGAAGCACGGGCCAATTGGCCAGGCGTCGCCTCAAGCTTTTTTTCCAACCGCTCAAGCAGCGTAAACGCATCAGCTGTTGATCCGGCAAAGCCGCAGATCACATCCTGTCCACCGGGCGACAAACGCCGCACCTTGCGGGCAGTGCCTTTGATGACAGTTTGACCAAGGCTGACCTGCCCGTCACCAGCGATCACAACTTGCCCGCCTTTGCGGACCCCAATGATTGTCGTGCCGTGCCAGCCGGGAAACTCTTCACTTGCCATCGTCTACTCCTTGTCGCTGCTGCATATATGGCGGGGCGACGCTGGGCAAACAACCCCGCACGGGTTGTTCATGATGAAGGGCAAGGCTAGCGTCGGGCCTATGAGCGCCCGCGATACAGTGACATTTTACTTGCCGCCACAACTGCGAAAGCAGGCAGAGCGTGGCGGGCATAACTTTATCAAAAAGGTAGGCGAAGTTCTGACAGGCGCTGGGCTCACGGTGGCCTTTGACAATGATGATGATCTAGCCCGATTGCGTGCCATGGCCCGTCCGGGGCGGGGCCTTTACCTGATGGATCCGCCTGCTAATGCCCGCGGGCTGACGTTTCGCAAAACGTATATCTATCCGTTCTGGCATATTGAGCGGGAGGCCGCGCGCTGGGATTGGCCCGTTGCGAAAGAACCGTTTGATGCCAGTGCTATCGACGAACGCAAGGCTGCGAATTTCTATCGGTTTTGGCGGCAGCGTTTGTTTGATGATGCGGCGCAACATGCACGTGAAGACGGGTATGTTTATGTCCCGTTGCAAGGACAGTTGCTGCGAAAAAGATCGTTTCAGTCATGCAGTCCGGTCGAGATGGTGAAGACAGTTCTAAAACAAGAGACCGCGCGTCAGATTGTCGTAACCTTGCACCCATCCGAGACCTATTCCACCGAAGAACAACACGCTTTAGAAAGCCTCACTTCGGACGGCCGCTTGTTGATAAAAGAGGCAGGTTCGCCGCGCTACCTGCAGAATTGCGACTATATCGTCACGCAGAATTCTGCTGTTGGGTTTGAAGGGTATTTCTTTGGCAAGCCATTGATCTTGTTTGGCAAGTCGGACTTTCAGCATATTGCTCTGAACGTCGAAACCCTTGGGGCAGAGCGTGCCTTTGAGGACGTTCAAACGCACACGCCGGATTATGCGGCTTATCTCTATTGGTTCCTGCAATTACGATCCATCAATGCCGGTCGTTCGGAGACAAAAACAAAGATTACAGCAGTATTGCGCAATCACGGCTGGCCTGTCTGAACGAAAAAGGGCGCCCCGCAGGACGCCCTTTCGCTCAATCAGTTTTCAAACGCTTAGATAGACTCTTCGATCCACCCTTGCAGTGCGGCCTTGGGTGCAGCGCCTGCTTTGTTCGACACAACTTCACCGTTCTTGAAAACAAACAGCGCAGGGATGCCGCGCACGCCCATTTGCGCGGGCGAATTCGGGTTCTCATCGACGTTCACTTTGACGATCTTAACTTTGCCTTCCATTTCAGATGAAAGCTCTTCCAAAGCGGGGCCGATCTGTTTGCACGGGCCACACCACTCTGCCCAGAAATCCACGACGACGGGGATATCGGACTGGCGTACTTCGGCGTCAAAAGTTGCGTCTGTTACTGCTACGGTTGCCATTGGGGTGCTCCTTGGCGAAAATTCGTTGAAGGCTGAAACTAAGAACCCCCGACCCATTGGTCAAGACGTAGCGAGTGTGCTCAGGGCTTCGTGAAGTCGCGGTCGCGGCAAAACGGTCAGGGTGCCGGTGTGTGTCCATAAAATTGCGGTTGTGATCTGATGATCCGGATAGATTTCATGCAAGGCGTGGTCGTAGGCCGCAAGCTGGCGTTGGAGGCCGAGAGGCGTTTCTTCGGGGGTGCCGGGGACAAGCCGGTTTGATTTGTAGTCAACAGCGGTAATTGTATCCGGCCCGATGATCAGCCGATCAATGGCGCCATGAATGCGCCCAAGATTGGGAATATCTGCCGTGATCACAACTTCGGTCAGGGCGTTTGCATCCCATAGCCAGTCCAGTTCAGGCTTTTCGATCAAGGCGATGACCTCGTCGACCAACGCGGTATCGTCTGATTGTATGAGTTGAAGCCCAAGTTTTCGCCGCTGTTCTTTCGCAGCTATCGGGAGATGTTCCAACAAGAGGTGGATTTGCGTTCCCCGCGCCATTGCGTCTTCGACATCATCGCCGGCGGGATCGCCGGGCATGATCTTGTCGCCAGATAATTCAGAGGGCGCGATGGTTTTGGTG
>Ga0209199_1005892_pt1 | contig 10539 bp, 6 predicted proteins | sample COGITO_mtgs_1105_7_FD_184805 | JGI IMG/M metagenome (GOLD analysis project Ga0209199, IMG submission 184805) | Pelagic marine microbial communities from North Sea - COGITO_mtgs_110523 (SPAdes) (version 2) | ecosystem: Environmental > Aquatic > Marine > Epipelagic ...
AATTTTGCAGGAAGTGTTTTCTTTCTGCCTTTGGTAGATAATAGCAAAATGGGGATGTAGCTCAGTTGGCTAGAGCGCTTGACTGGCAGTCAAGAGGTCGTGGGTTCGAATCCCATCTTCTCCACATATGACCAGCAATTTATACAAGACAAATCTATGCATTTTGCATAGATTTTCTTGCATATTTGACAGTAAATTGACAGTAAATAAAACTCAAAAAAGTTAAAGCTATTGTTTTTCGTTGAGGTCCTTATCTCTTTAAATAACCGTTTTCTTTTTAAGACTATCAACTGCATTATGGGGTATAACCCGAAACATGTACTTGTGACAACAAAAAAAAAGTGGCTTAACTTCTTAGTATTATTAGCACACGCGGTTAATCTTAACCATGTTTTGTTTAGGACCGCTATTTGTCAGACATTCATTAAGGGACTTGTTGGCGTATTTGTTAATATATCTGTATTCTACAATCTTTAACTTCTCTATCTAACTTCTTTGCTTTACCAGAAACGGTATCTAAAAGTTGCCAAAAATCTCTACTGTGGTTTTTAATTTTAGTATGAACCAGCTCGTGGAGAATAACATAATCTATTAAGTGATCTGGCAATCGCATAAGATGTAAGCTTAGGTTAATGCTATTATCAAATGAGCAGCTCCCCCATCTTGTTTTAGAATTCTTTACGGCAACTTTCTTGTAATCAAACTTGTGCTTTGACGCTAACTCTTCAACTCTTTTTGGGAGGTATTCCTTGGCTTCTTTTCTCCAGGCACGCTCTATGGCTTTCCTAATTTCGTTTTGTACCTCAGAGTCTTCTACTTTATTGGATTGAGGTATTGAAATAGTAATTTTATTATTTCTTACAACTGATTTTAGTGTATCTGAAATTTTCAGCTCTAAATGATGAGACCTGGTTTGGAACTTGGTATCTAAATTAAAAACAGTAAATAAATCCTCGGCTTTTTGCATCTTAGATAGATGTTTTTTGATCCAATCTATACGCCCCTCAGTTGCCTGTTTTGCTTTTTTAAAACTAACTGAAACAGGAACAGATACCCGAACACCAGTAAAGGGCTTGATAGTTATGTTTAAACTCTTCGCTTTTTGACTTTGAAATAAAGTCACCTCAACCCCCTTTATGTTTAATACCTGCTCTTCCATTAGTAGTGCTGAATGATATATTTCATTAACTGCTCGGCAAAAGGAATATAATCAACAGTTTGTTTGTTGATAGCAGAATGTAATTTAGATAGTCCAACTAATCTTTTGATTATATCTACCCTGATTCTGTCAACAACCATTTGTTTTTGCTGCCAATTATTAAAATCGTTGGTATATGAAATCACAATCTCGTTTATTTCATTTGTAATTACAGAAACAAGCTCCTCATTATCTAATTTCTCTCTTAAAAGCTGGCTAATAGCTCTTTCGCCCATTGAAACATCGGATGATTTTTCTAAGTCTTGGGCTTCATTAAGTTCACTCATTATGCTGCATAAAAGTGCATAGGTATCGTCTACCTCTTCACCTCTTCTTTCAATTATTTTCTCTAACCTTTCTTGGAGTGTCTTATATACAGGTAAATCACTTGCTTTTATTCTAAGGACTGTTCTTAATCTATTTTCAAGGGTTAACTCCTTTTCTTTTTCAGATAAAGCTGTACCATCTAATTTCTTTAGATAGTTGTCATCTACAACAAACACAGGAGCGTTCTCTCGCACCTCTCCAAGGGTTATGTGTTCTTGTATCATTTCCCTTGTTTTGGCTAAATATTGGCTCACATCTGGCTTCTCTTGGCTTAGGATAGAATCAACTATTAGCTTAAGCTTAGTAGCCTCTGCATACTGTTTTGTATAATCCAATATAAAAGGATCTGGAGCAAGTGTTTCATAAGAAATTTGCAATCCCTTGTAAGACTCTTTAAACTCAATAAGCTTATCATTCTTCTGAAGGTAGTTAGCAATAGCAAAAGGAGATTGGTTCTCCGCATCTTCAAAGGTTTCATTGAAGTCTTCTAAGAATTTTGGCAGTTGTTCTTTTAGTTGGTTAAAATCAATCAAACAATCTGTAATATCACTCTCATCAAAGTTTAATGCGGTACTTAAGTTTTTAAGAATCCCACAGTAGTCGATAATGATACCGCACATTTTATTTGGATAAGGTCTATTTGTTCTGGCAATAGCCTGTAAAAGTGTATGATCCTTTAGTGGTCTGTCTAAATACATTACCTGCTCGTTGGGTGCATCAAAGCCTGTTAAGAGCATACTTTGAACAATTATAAACTTTAGGTCACTATCCTTATTTTTGAACAGGTTAACGCAGTCTCTTATTTCTTGTTTTGACTTATGGTGTTTTCTTAAATCTGGGGCATCATTTTGCCCACCACTAAAGACCACGGCACTGTATTGCTCTCCAAGTAGTTCGTCAATATGGTTTTTAATTATCACACAAGCATCTCTGCTAAAGGCAACGATTTGAGCCTTAAACCCATTGGGCTCTATGTGCGCTTTATAATGCTTAGCAATGTCTTCTGCCACCGCTCTTAACCTTTTAGGATTCATCATAAAGGTCTTGCCATAACTGGAGGCTTGCTCCTTTAAAACATCCATTGCTTCAGGATCTAAATGATCGTGTTCAGCATCTATCAATTCGTCCATATGATCTGAATCAATTTGCCAAGTCCCAGCTTTTACTTGGTAATGAACAGGAACGGTAGCACCATCGTCTATGGCTGCTTTAATGTTATACAGATCCATATAACGCTCCACCTTTCCGTCTGGTCTTAATCCGAAGTTTCTATGGGTGTTCTTATCTGACTTATCAATAGGTGTACCAGTAAATCCAAAGAAAAAAGCGTTGGGCAATGCACGTCTCATCTCAGCGGCATTTGTTCCTTCTTGAGTTCTGTGAGCTTCATCAATAAGAATAATTACATTCTCTCTTTGGACCAATACATCAGCCATTTCATCAAACTTGAAAATGGTACTAATGATGACCTCACGTCTGTCTTCTTTTAATTTCTTTCTAAGTCCATCTATAGATGAGGCTCTTGTGGTATTGGGTAGTTTTACCGCACCAAAAGTCTCTGTTATTTGTGCATCTAAATCTACACGATCCACTACAATAAGAATAGTCGGGTTATTAAGCTCAGCAAGTGTTCTTAGCTTCCAAGCAGTAAAGAGCATTGTTAATGACTTACCACTTCCTTGGGTGTGCCATATAAGACCTGTTTTCATCTCACCCTTTACAACACGCTCTACTATTTTATTTACGGCACGAAACTGTTGGTAACGAGCAATCTTTTTAACGGTGAGGTTGTCTCTTGTTTCAAAGACTATGAAGTTGGTGATGAGGTCTATAAAGTTTACCTTATTAAGTAGTCCAAAAACCTGAACATCTATATAGGGATTGAACTTTCGTTTGTTTTCTTCAGCGTAGGCTTTAAACTCACTACTGTCTTTAATATCGTTGGGAGTACCACAGTCGTGTTTCCACTCCATATAATATTTTGGGGGTGACTTGGTTGCTCCGTACTTTAATTTATGTCCGTCTGTAGAGATGTTAAATACATTGGGAACAAATAAGTTTGGTGTAGTTCTCTGGTAGCGATCTAATTGTTTGATGCCTTCTGCATAGGTAGAGCCTTCTGTACCTAAAAATTTACATTCTAAAACAGATATTGGTATACCGTTTACAAACAAGACAACATCAGGGCGTATGTGCTTCTGAGCATCTTCTGGTTTGGTAATGGCACAAACGTATTGGTTGGTTACCGCAAAGTGATTTTCTTCAGGATTCACTCGGTTGATGAGGTCTATAGAAATAGCTTTGCTTTCCTGGTTGGGTTTGAATGACTTCTCACCTTTAAGCCAAGCGTGAAACTCTTCATTGTCATCTACACGGTTAATTCTATTGTATAGTGTTTCGCAATGCTCAGGCTTAAGCCCTTTGTGAGCATTAAGTTTAAGTAATGCATCTATTACAAGCGGTTTTAATAATACCTCATCTACAGAGCCATCACGTAGGGAGCTATTCTCAGCTGCAGACAGATATGTCCAACCCAATTTCTTGAGGGTGTTTATTAGAGGAATCTCTACGCTATGTAGTTCTGATGACATTATACGTTTACTCGTTTTTTACCTGTTAAAAGTTGTTGCATTAAACCTTTTTTGAGGGCTTGTAACTGTGCTTTTTGGGTTTGTTCTTTTTCAATCTTAGCATCTGCTTCTGAGAGTATGGAGGCTATTTTTTGTTGTTCTTTTATAAGAGGGAAAGGTGTTTTTAGAATACTAACGTCTTTATTATTAATTGCAGGGTAACTTGAACCGACTAACATTCTCTCTATTTGAGATTGCATATTATGAGAATATAAATAATGATATAAAAATTCTCCATTTGTTTCTTTATAATTGGATAGAACAGCAAATCCTGTCGAAGCGATATATTCTTCTGAATCGAAATTAATATATCCGTTACCAAGTAAATTAGGTCTAACTGTTGACATTAATATATCTCCTTTTTTAATTTTTCGTCTTGCTCTTGAAGGTGCATTCTTAAAATCAACTTTAGCATTTGGAAAGTCAATAATTCCTTTTTTGACTAATGATAAATCTAAATAGTAAAATGAATAATCCTCTTTGGTCGAGCTTGACAAGGAATCTTTATTGATGTCACAACACTTGTTAAGGTTTCTAACCTCCCAATCCTTCGGAATCCTTCCAATCTTGGTGTCTTTAAATTCTATATGTCCTATGCCTTCAGAAAAGAGTTTCTGCATCAAACCTTTCTTTAGTTCCTTGCTCTTTTCAATGATCTTGTCTGTGGTGCTTATCTGCTCATCTAACGTAGAAAGTATGGCTGCTATTTTTTGTTGTTCTGGTAGAGGGGGGAGAGGTAATCTAATCTTTTTTAAATCGCCTAAATTAAAGAGTGCTTGAGTACTACCTACGGAAATTGATGTTATTCTATTCTGCACTCCATTGGACAATAGACAATTATAAATATAATCAACTACGTATTTAGAAGAGTTGATTCGAAGTAATCCGAGATTACGATGAATATTCCCATTTTCTAATAGTTTGGGGATAATTGCAATTTTACCAATTGTCCCTACTAATGAAATAACGATTTCCCCTCCTTTTAGTTTAGTTCTACGATATTGCTCATCCAGTTTTTCTGAAATTAGATGTAAATCATTAACAGAAACTTTATTGGCTTTTACATCTTTTATTTGAATCATTGGAATACCGTTAGGAATATATTCTCCTGGCTTTAATACACCATATGAAATACTTTTTTCGAAAGTAACTATATCCTTAATTTGAAGAACCTCCCAATCCTTCGGAATCCTACCTATCTTGGTGTCTTTATATGTGTCTTGAAGTACCTCCATTAGTATCCCAATTCTTTTAGGTAATCGATTAACTTACTGTTGGTTTCTTCTCTTTGTGCTTCCAAATCTTTTAACTCATCCATCACCTCTTCAATAATTACAGGAACTTCAGGTTCTGTAGTATCTACATATCGAGAAATATTAAGGTTGTAATCGTTCTCTTTTATCTCTTCCAAGTCACATACCGAGCAGTAGCGTTCTATGGTCGAGTAATCAGTATACGTCCCTAAGGTTTTGGTAATATCCTCATCTCTTAAATGATTCTGTGCCTTTCCTTCTAAACAGTCGTTACTGGCATCTACAAACAATACTTTACCTTTTCGGTTTGCAGGTTTGTTTTTGTCTATAATTAAAATACATCCAGGACTTCCTGTGTTGGCAAATAAGTTGCCTGGTAATCTGATAACCGCATCAATCACGTCCAATTCTAAAAAGGCTTGTCTAACCTTAGCCTCAGAGCTTCCTCTAAACAAGACTCCGTTATCCATTACCACACCAATACGCCCTTTTGGGTTTAAACTGGCATACATATGTTGTATCCAAGCCCAGTCTGCAGTACTTGCAGGAGGTCTTCCATAAACCAATCTATTAAAAGGATCTTCTATTTCTGTCTTCTTCTTTTTACCGTTTACCGTCTGGGTACTATGCATCCAATCGTCTAAGTTCCACGGTGGGTTTGCCATAATGTTGTCGAACTTCATAAGTCCGCCATTCACCAAATGCTTAGGATCCATAAAGGTATCACCACGCTCAACTTTTGCATCATTAAAGCCGTGTAAAATCATATTCATCTTAGCCAAGATAAAAGTGGCATATACAGATTCCTGTCCGTACAAGAATACCTTTTGAGCATCTTGTCCTTGCTTTTTAATGTACTGAGCAGCCGTTACCAAAATACCTCCCGAACCACAGGCAGGATCATAAATACTTTGTCCTTCTTGAGGTTTTAATATTTCAACTAATAACTCAACAATTTGATGAGGTGTATAAAATTCTCCACCTTTTTTACCAGCATCATCTGCGAATTGTGCGATTAGGTACTCGTAAGCATCACCAAGCATATCGCCTGTAATGAACTCATTCCCTAATTTATGAATATTGAAATGGTTGACCAGGTCACTCATTGCAGCATCTGAGAGCTTGTCTTTATCGTTGAAGTCAATCTTGTCTAAAATCCCATCCAATCTTGGTGCGTTTGCTTTGGTAACCTCAGAAAACACTTCATTAATCTTAGCGCCTATATTGGTAGAGGTTGAAAGAATGTCATTCCAATGGCAGCCCACAGGAATAAAGAAAACATCTGCATACAAGTTTTTATCTCCAGCTAATTCTTCGCCTACCTGTTCTTTAAGCTTTTCAAATTCTTCGTCAAAAACATCACTAAGTCTCTTATAGAAAAGTAAACCAAGGATATAATGCTTAAAATCTCCACTATCTATCTTACCTCTTAAGATGTTTGCGCTCTCCCATAAATAGGACTGCAGTTGTTGTTTTGTAATTTTTGGCATTAATTTATTTTAGAAAACTAAAAATATCCTTTTTAATCAACATAGGCAATTTATTTATGTAAGGTTTGCATATGGGTAACCGTAAGTGTAAACTTCTCTTTTATTTATCCTGATTTTAAACCGAAAGTAGTTTAGAAATTAATTTTTATATATTTGGTTATGAGTGATAATTGAATGTTAGATCATATTTAGCATAAGCAGATATTTCCCTAAAAAACATAAATGATGAAAGAAATAAAGGACTTAATATGGAAAAGCTTAGACAGTTTTAGAGGTGATGTTTATTTCGGTAGGCACTCTGACTTGTCAGTTCTCGAAAAAATAGGTTTAGATTTTGGAATAGACCATCTAAAAAAAGTCTTAAAAAATAAAGAACTTTTGCAAGCAGCATTAAATACAATGGTTCAACCGCCTGAATGGATATATGAGTTTATTATTAGTTTAACTGACAATAAAACTTCAAAAAGAATTTTAGACCCTTTTGTAGGGGCAAATTCCTTTGTTGTTAGAAATTCACAAAAAAACTACAAGGGGTTTTGTCTCAATAAACAGGAAAGAAAACTTATTGTTGAAGGTTTTAATGTTGACAAATCAAAAATATTATTGGGAGATGGGCTTCAACTACTCACGGAGGAAAAAGAAAAATTTGATTTAGTGATCTCATTTCCTCCATTTGGAATGAGAAAGATTAGTCCTGAATCAATCTCAAGAGATTATGCTACTGATTTGTTAATTGCTTCTTCAAAACACGTTAAAGAAAACAATAAACTGATTTTTTTGATGCCAGGAAAATTCGTTTTTGACAAAAAGATTAAAAAAGCCTTAGCTGAATTTAATCTTTTTATTGATGCTCTTTTTTACCTTCCAGAAGGAAGTCATTCAAATACTAATATCCCTTCTTATCTTGTAGTAGTATCAAAGTTAGCTGCACAAAAAACTTTTTTGGCTAAATTATCTTCAAATGTCGAATACAATAATGTTATTGCTGATAATTTCAAGAAAAAGAAAAAAGGAAAAACAATCTCAATGGGGAGTTTTATAATTTATGAAGATTTTACATCTTTTAAAGCCCTTGAAAAATCTAATGATCTTTTCAATTTAGGCAGAAGAACAGGCTTAACTCCAACTGCTCTGAAAAATATTGCGAGCTTAAAAACAATAGGCAAAAAGAGTGTGGAAGAAATCGAGCATTCAAACAATATGATTTACATACCTCGAGTCGGATTAAGTGACGTTGTTGAAAACCCTGCTGATTTTAAAATAAAGCCACACAACTACATCCAAGTAATTTTGGATAATCAAATTAGCGCAACTTATTTAGTCAAATATTTTAATACGTCCTTAGGAAAACTTACACGCGAAAGCAGGACGGTTGGAACAACAATACAAAACATTACTCTTTCATCATTAGAGGATGCTCCGTTATTTATTCCAGCATATCAGGAACAGATTAGTCTTATTGATGTAAATAATAAAATAGATAATTTGCTGTTAGAGATTAGTGAATATAAAAACCAACTTTGGAAAAGGCCATTACAGACACAAGAGATAAATAAAAGTATTGTGATGTATGAAAAAGATAATAGTATTGAAAAATGGTTAGATAGTTTGCCATTTCCTATCTCATCTATTCTATGGAAATATGTAGCTACTTCCGAAAGTAAGAGGAAGATTGAATATTTATTTCATTTTTTCGAAGCATTTTCCGAATTTTTATCAATGCTAATATTAAGCGCTTTTAATCAAGATAAGCAATTTTACAATTCTGAAAGTCACAGATGGATAAACAATGACAGTCAATACGATGACTGGATTAAAAAAGCAACATTTGGAGGTTGGAACAATTTAACTGCAAACCTTTTAAAGTCAGTTCGTACCCTAATTAATCCACAAGATAAAGACGAAAAAGATATCTTTTTTGATCTACTTGGGAAGCCAAGCAGTGAGTTTTTAAATCTTATAACGAGTAAAAAAATTATTCCGATTTTAGAAAATGTAAGAGAATACCGCAATGATTGGAAAGGTCACGGGGGAGTTGCGGGCGAACAAGAAAATATCAACCGACTTACATTGCTTGAAAAAGAACTAAATAGTCTAAGACAAATTATCCAGGGTGCTTTTGATGACTGTAGGCTGATAAGCGCAACAACTGGGAACTATAAAAACGGAATATTTAATTTTAGAGCAAAGGAGTTGGTTGGAAATAAAACCCCATTTAATGAAATAAAAGTTGATTCATTAAAACCACTTGATGAAAATAAATTGTATTTCATTCACCAAAATCATAATGAGCCAATTGAGCTGTTGCCATTTATTAAATTTAATCAAGAATCAAAAGCTTGCTACTTTTACAATAGCATTAAAACAACAAATGTAAGATGGGTTTCATTTCACTTTGAACAAAAATCAGAATTATACGAAGCTGTGGATGAAAAATTTGAAGAATTGTTTAAGATATTGGAACAACAGGATGATTAAAAAAATTAACATTAGTAACTCATGTTGATTGTTGACATTACACTGTCAATTATCCTGTCGATTTTTTTTTACTAACTTATTGATTATTAGTTATTTATTCTATTAATGTCGATAATGTCAATAATAAATAGAATAATAATAAATAAAAAAAGAAGAAGAATAGAAATATATATATAGAGTAAGTGGGGAACTTTTGTCGACATTCGACATAAACTAAACCATAGGCATACCCTCCTCCTTCAGTTCTACTATTTTTAAAACTCTTAGATAAGTTAAGTTTATATTTCTTAAATTTATTTAAAATAAATAGAGTGAAGAAAACAATATTTGAAATCACCAAAATGGACTGTCCATCGGAAGAAAATCTAATCCTAATGAAATTAGACGGGATCTCAAGTATTGCAAATTTAGAATTTGATATTCCCAACCGAAAATTGACTGTTTTTCACTGCGGAGAAATTGACCAAATTGAAAAGTCTGTTATCGAACTAAATTTAGGCGGAAAGAAAATCTCGACCGAACAAACTGATCAAACAGAATTTAAAGAAAATTCAAACCAAAAAAAACTACTTTGGTCTGTACTTGCTATAAATTTTACGTTTTTCATAATTGAAATAACAACAGGAATTATCTCTAAGTCAATGGGGCTTGTTGCCGACAGTTTAGATATGCTTGCCGACAGTTTCGTTTACGGAATTAGTTTATTTGCCGTAGGGGGAACTTTAATTAAGAAAAAACGTATAGCAAAACTTGCTGGATATTTTCAAATAATACTTGCGATTATTGGATTTTTAGAAGTATTAAGAAGATTTTTCGGAGACGAGAAACTCCCCAATTTTTCTACAATGATTATCGTTTCGATTTTTGCACTTATAGCAAACGGATTTTGTCTTTATATTTTGCAAAAGTCAAAGAGCAAAGAAGAGGCACATATGAAAGCGAGTATGATTTTCACTTCCAATGATGTAATAATTAACTTAGGAGTAATAATAGCTGCGATTTTAGTGAGTTTATTAAATTCAAATAAACCCGACTTAGTTGTTGGAACAATTGTATTTATTTTGGTTATTAAAGGAGCATTTAGAATATTAAAATTAAGCAGATAACCACTAATATTAGATTGTAAATATTTCATTCCTTTTAAGTTAAATTATTTTTATTAT
>Ga0209199_1005901_pt1 | contig 10526 bp, 10 predicted proteins | sample COGITO_mtgs_1105_7_FD_184805 | JGI IMG/M metagenome (GOLD analysis project Ga0209199, IMG submission 184805) | Pelagic marine microbial communities from North Sea - COGITO_mtgs_110523 (SPAdes) (version 2) | ecosystem: Environmental > Aquatic > Marine > Epipelagic ...
CCCCCTGTTTTAGGGGTGGTTTGTAACAAGCTTGTAACTCCCAACTCTATATAAATCAATAGGTTATACCTACTCGACTACTCCCATTCAATAGTAACTCAACTTTAATACATAATATTATCAATTACTTAACTGCACCTGATAGTACGTGTGTAACTAATGTGCAAACCATCTTCGTATTGCACACTTTTCTTACCTCTACGCTTCTATTGCTTTTCAACAGTTTATACAATCTTTGGCTACACACTGTACAACCTAAATCACGCTTAAACCTACTCCAAAAAAGGCGATTGAAGAAACTCACTTAGCTTCGCGCTATCCTGTCCTTTTCGTTCTTCTTTGTCTACTGGTTCAACCGCTATCAATGCACTTATAGCCGATTCCACAGCAGCTATTTTAACTTCGCGTTTGGACATTAGCCGACTATCAGTAGTTTGCCTGTCTACACTTCGTGAAGTGACGACACGCGGCAGATTGCCAAGCTGTGCATCAACTAAACTTCCGTGTCCTAAGTCCAATCCTCTGTCGAACCACATTTGTAAACTTGCATCAGCCGCTACTATCTCTTGCAGTACCTCCAACGCATCTTCGCAGTGGCTCTCACTGCTATTGTAAAATTTCTTAGCTGTGCTGTGTTTTCCTTTTGTGCTGTAGCCTTCTGCTCTGCTGTAATTAAAAATTGCCTTTTTTAGTTTGTCTTCATAACGTTTTAGTTCGTCAGGTTTATCCTTTAACTCTTCCCTAATTTGCTGCTGACTTTCCCAATCGCTTTCAAATCCCTCATATTCTTCCTCAGTCAGCCAAGTAGCTAGCCGACGGTTTTGCACGTTTTCTCCGCGTCTTAGTTCATCAAGCATTGCGTTAAGCTTTGCCAACCTATTTTGTTCGGTTTTGGAAAGCTCACTTAGCTTGCGAGTTTTAGCTTTTCTGTTTTTAAGTAAGTCTCGCAGCTTAGTGTTTGGCTTTTGTTGCATATCCTGCCATTCACTCATCACTTCACCCTAATGCCTTATTAATTTCTTTTAACTTAGAGCTTGGCTCCCAACTCATGGTTACAGCAAACCATCAAGTGCTCCATTGAGGAATGGTTTATATTTTTTCCATTGCTCCGAACTACCTTGGTAAACTTTTTGCCTAACCTGAAGATTGGACGCTGTTCTTACGCTTCTTGTATTGTTTTGAGGCGATAGGCAGTTTTCATCCCAATCTAAGCCTAGATACTCAATTAGCTGCCGAGTCTCACTTTCCTGATTAACTGTTAGTAGTTCGTAATCAAGATTATAAATTCTTTTACTGAGCGTATTTGTCCAAAACTCCATCAGGTTTATGTACAATTCGTGATAACTGATTATGTCATCAATTGCGTAACAGTAGCCAATATTCTTTGATACAAAATACTGCTTAAAATTTGCCCAGCACACCGCAGCAGGGTTTCTCTTCACGTGTATTATCTTAGCCTCAGGAAAAGCCGCCGCTAACAATCCTGTATAACGGAAGTTTTGTGGCATCTTGTCTGTAACAATTAGATTTCCGTTAGAAACATTCTGCAGTTTATTAAGATAGTTATGACGGAAGTTCAGCAAAGATTCATTATTTGCTTCAGTAAAATCAGTCGCAATAGCAGCGCCAAATTGAGCTGCAAAATTTAACTCCCCTGCTCCAGTTACTTGCGAATGTGAAGAAATTATTTGTTCAACTAAAGTTGTTCCAGAACGTGGCATCCCAATAATAAAAATTGGCATTAAATTCTTTGACAATTTATCTGGTTTTAGCGAGTTTTTTTCTATTTTTGGATAGCTAGATTTAAGCTGTTCAAAGAGTTCTACATCTTGATTGATATCGTAATTCAAAAGCTTTTTACGCAGGACATTACCCTCACTGTAATGGGTGTACGCTTGTTCAAAGTTTCCTAAATCCTCACATGCCTTTGCTAAGCCAAAGTTAATATGGCAACGTTGTTCCTCAGAAATTTCTTTATTAAGATAAAGCTCAAGCATTTTTGAATACTGTTCATCCTGTGCATCAAACTTTTTCATTGTTGTAAGATTTCGGTGGGCTTCTGCATAGTCAGACTTCAACGCTATCGCTTGATTACAGCTGGCTAGAGCTTCGTCTAATCTGCCCAGTTCTTTGAGCGTGACGCCCAAGTTGCTGTGGGCTTCGGCATAGTCATGTTTCAACACTATCGCCTGCCTGTAACTTGCTTCAGCCTCATCTAATCTGCCCAGTTCTTTAAGCGTGTTACCCAAGTTACTGTGAGCTTCGGCATAGTCAGGTTTCAATCCTATCGCTCGTATATAGCTCGCTTCTGCTTCGTCCAATCTGCCGAGTTCGTTGAGCGTGACGCCCAAGTTACAGTGGGCTTCGGCAAAGTCAGGTTTCACCGCTATCGCCTGCCTATAGCTTGCCTCAGCCTCGTCTAATCTTCCTAGTACTTGGAGCGTGTTACCCAAGTTGTAGTGGGCTTCGGCATAGCTAGGTTTCAACGCTATCGCTTGATTATAGCTTGCCTCAGCTTCATCTAATCTGCCCAGTTCTTTAAGCGTGACGCCCAAGTTACTGTGAGCTTCGGCATAGTCAGACTTCAACGCTATCGCTTGATTATAGCTTGCCTCAGCTTCGTCTAATCTTCCTAGTTCTTTGAGCGTGTTACCCAAGTTGTAGTGGGCTTCGGCATCGTTTGGGGCTAATTGAACTGCTTTTTCTTTAGCAACTACTGACTCAGATATCCTGCCTAACTGATTGAGTACCGCTCCAAGCACTTTCCATGCAAACTGATGTGTGGGAAACTCATTAGTAATAGATACCGCTAGCTTTTCTGCTTCATTAAATCGTCCGTTCTGATATTGCTCTAAAAGACTACTGAGTTGTTCTTGAGGTGGGCTTACTCTTGTAGCGTTTGGTTTTTCAGATTTAGGCGAGAGTTGTGCCTCCAAGACATTTAATTTTTCCGCATCCACACCCTGCGTTTTCGCCTGCTCGATGGCTTGCTTAGCATTCTCAAATTTCTCTGTTTTGATAAGTGCATCGATGTAGCTTAGCCAAAATTGTTCTATCTTTGGGTTAGCTTCGAGAGCAGTTTTAAATAACGGCAATGCCGCATCGGCTTTATCCACTGATACTGATAATACGCCTAGGTTGTGATTGGCATCCGGGTGCGTTGGCTGAGATTGCAAGATGGCTCGATACAGACGTTCAGCCTCTTGAAGCTTGCCTTCTCGATGTGCGGCAACACCCTGCTGCAGTGCTTGTTCGATAGTCAGTTCCATTAAATGCTCTTCAACTCTGCCTCAAACATGCACGAAGTACCTGTTTTAACTCGTTATTACATGCATATTACATCTGTCTTTTAGATATAAGCATTGTATTGATTTTTTGGGGATTCGGATAGCACGTTTTGTTGACGTCTAAAAATAAATATGTTCTTTCAGCATCATCTTATTGAAGGGTATCTAATCCCAGCCTCACTATGCCAGTCAGTCATAATGTCATCAATAATTATAGACGGCTGAAAACCGTGCATTAATCATTAATTCTTAAACGCTTATTAACCTATTTGTTGATTGGGTAACGGCTTTTGAGGAGTGTTGGGATTGATAGCAGTTCGAGCTGCATCGTTTGCAGCGGGTTTGCTAGGTTGTTGAACAGGCTGTTTGATGACTTTGGTTTTGGGTATTGAGATTTTACGATTGACTGTTTTTGTGTCTGGCTTAGTCATCTTCTTTGCTAATGCTACAACGCTGGCGCTGGAAGCAAGCATCAACTCAAGTGCTGCCCACTTTGTGTCAGCATCCACAGCCTCAATTTGATTACGAATAATGTTTAAGGTTTTTTGAATGTCGTGCAGTGCTGTTTTGTTCATACAGTTATTTAGCAACTTGCGGACTGGGGTGGATAAAAATCACCACCCAACTTCTGTAAGTACTCCACCCTAAAAAATCGCAACACAGAAATTCACTGTCTAAAACCCAATTTCGGATGACGTGGTTGCTCACTTGAAGCTACAGTGTTAATTGTCAAACTCTCAGCTCATGCTCCCACCACCCCTTAGCATCATTGTTGATTTGTGTATGGCACTGTTCGCTGAGTTTAATAAACTGCTTGCCCAGCTTTGCATGTGCGTCTGTCGCCGTCATACAGCTGGCGTAGTGCTGAAGTTTGCTTGCACATATGGCTAGTGTACCCACGCTGGGATTGGCTTGTTTAAAACGCAGTGTACGCATATAGCATTCACTGCGTGCTAGCCAATCTGTACTAAATTCACTTTCGTTATCTACTGCGCCTATGTTTTTTAGTAAGTCGTAAACCTCATCGAGAACAGTTTTCTGCATGTTTTTCCCCTGTGTTGATAAATAACTATGTGCACAGCTTGTAACTGTTGCTGTGTATTTATCTGCACATAGTGCTTTGTTAACGATAAAGAGTTTGCCAACTTAGGTTGTAGCCATCGGATTTTGTCAGCACATGTTGCGTTCAAGCAGAGACGCACAAAAGCGGTAGCTTCGTAATCGCTTTATAAAATAAGACGCATGATAAGTCTGTGGATGATGAAACTGCAGAAGCTGCGTAGCACACTGTGTAATGCTACGTAGTTGCGTTGGTACTTAGGCAAGTAAACGGTAATAGCCCAACCATACCGAAACTTAGCAGCAGCTAAGAAGGCTTGTTACACAGTGGCTGATAAGCAACTCAAATGAGACGCTTGTAGCTGTTAGAAGGCTGCTTAAGCCTTCTTATGGCTAAACACAATCTAAATGAGCCACATCAATAACGATAAGAAAATAATACGCAGTGCTGTATGTGATTGAGCGAATGCGAAAGAACAAACGGCACAAGCAGTGTTAGCGAAGCTGACACTCAAATACTTCAACTTTATGTAAGAAAATACGCAAATTCTTACATTTCCGCATAAGTCATTGAACGATATATGAGTTTTTGTGAGCAAATTCTGGTTGCTCAAATAGAACATCAGAAAATACGCTGTATGCACGAAAACATTACATTTAGGCGGGCATATGGCACAGGCAAAGACACTTACAAAAACAGAATTAAAACGAGTCGTAGACGTAACAAATTCGTGCAGTCGTTATGCTGCACGTGATGTAACCATGTTGCTGTTAACGCACTTGTGTGGATTACGCATTGGGGAAGTGGCGAACTTACGCATTGCTGATGTAATCGACACAGATGGCACGATACGAACTGAGATACGACTAGATGCTGAAAGAACGAAGAATAACCACGCAAGAACCATATTTGTTCCCAAACAGATGCAACGTCAGCTTAAAACCTACCTAAAAACTGCATACAAACAGTCGCTGCACGGTTTTTTGTTCGCTACGCAAAAGAGCCAGCAGTTCAGTGCAAACACTGCAACACAGCACTTACAACGCTTGTATGCACGTGCCGCAATACAAGGTGCTACATCACACAGTGGCAGACGCACCTGGCTTACTGCACTTAGTCAGCGAGGGGTGAGTGTAAGAGTGCTTGCAGAGATGGCTGGACATAGGAGCATACAAACAACACAACGCTACATAGATGTTAATGACGATATGATGCGTAACGCTGCTGAGTTAATTTAACTTAATACGTGTTTGAGTATTAATTCTGCCTTCTGAATTTCAATTGCATCATTTTTTTCTAAGGTGCCATTTTCAGAAGAGAAGTACTCTGACAATGTGCTGAGCATCTTCGCCAAATCCTCATTCATCTCTTTATACTCTTTCAAAATCTCAACTGTCTGCTCAGATGCATCCATGTTGCTATTACTTAACAGAAACATTATCGCGAGTCGTGCATGTAAAGTTTTTGCAATCGCTTCTTCTGTTGTTGGTGGTACGCTTTCAAATAGTTGCATTTCAGAAACGTCAAATAACTCCTCAAACGCTTCGTTTATTGCGCCACTTGCTGGTTCATGCTTTGCAATGCTTTGCAATGCTTTTCGCAATTTTATTAGTCAGCCTTACACGTTTAGCGTCCAATTTCTCAATATCTGCCATTTTGCTCTCCTTTTATAGAACTTCAATAGTGCCATCTTCTCTGCGTCGATAATCAGCTACTGCATTGGTAATGCGTATCTCATCGTTTAAGTGATAATAAGTTTTCTCTATTTGAGCCACGCTAGTGCCGCACATGTCAGCTATTTGCTTAAACCCGAGCCCACTCATTATGCGTTGCGTAATCATAAAGTGCCGCAAGCTGTAGGGAACTAAATCCCGTGTCTCTCTTTCGGGTATGTCTGCAAGCTCAATCATTTTATGCCAGTGATACAGCAATGCACGTTTACTGAGCATTTCATCCCCATCGACACTAAAGATATAAGCATCATTGCTGGTGTGGGTTACAAGTTCACGCAATCGCTCAAAGTATTGCCCATTTCTGCATAGCAAAGTACGGGTTGTGCGTACCTTGCTTGTCTCAGCACGCACAGTAATTCTAGCCAGCTTTTGCTCTTTACCACTTATAGTGTGCTTTTCCACTTGCACATCACTCCAACGTAACTGACGCTGTTCTCCAACTCGTAATCCACTGTTTGCTGCAACTAGCACATAGTGCTGCACGATTTTTCGCACTCTAAGTTCTAATGCATCCAGCTTGTTTTGCTTTGCACAGTAGTTACGCATGGCGCGAAACAAGCTTTCATATTCATCATTCGACAGCGTTGCACGCCGAATTGCATCATTGCCTTTGTCTAATCGTGGTAGCTTCTTAAAGTCGAAACCATCTATGTGTGTTTCGCCGTTTTTATTCAGCCATTTGATACAGGCATTTATCGTGCTTTGTTCATTTTGCACGGTGACTTGTTTTACTTTTGAGTCTGTGGATTTTTGACGATGATAAAAATAGTTCTCGCAGTCAGTACGTTCTAGTTCTTTGAGCTTTGTATCTTTGCCAATGAAGCTGAGCCAGTGCTGTAAGTGCGTTGCTATTGTTGCAAGCCTACCTGTAACAATATGTCCCAGTTCAACATCACGTTTGCGAAAGTCTACATACTGTTGCACGCCTTCTTTTGTTGTAATTGAAAAGTAGGTTTTGCCTTGCTGAAGATTTGCGTAAATTTCTAAGTAGGCTGCTTTGCCACGTTCCACTGCTGTTGTTTCACTGCGGGTACGTAGGCTTTTACGTGCGTATTTGTTTTCTTTTGAAAGCCACATACGAAACTGCCAATACTCTCCACGCTTGTATACACAAGCTTCGTCGAAGATTGGAATTTCGTCGTCTTTGAATTCTTGCTTTTTGAGTACCAAATTCTGCCCACGAGTTACTATGATTTTCAGTAGTCACACGTTTGTGCAACATTCTGTGTAACTGTAAGAGAGATTTTCAACTAAATCAATCGGTTATATTTTATGTGAAGATTTTGTGTAACTAATTATTATATATAAATCAATTACTTAGTTATTATTATCTATTCCCACTCAGTAGAAACGTGGTTTTTATATTGTTTAATATCAATAACTTATAGCCGAACAATAGAACGTGTGTAACAAGTGTGTAAGTCCTTAATCACTCTGCACGTTTTTTCTACGCTTACGTGCCTATTGCAATTCAATAGTTTAGGCAATCACTGGCTAAACATTGAAGCTTACGTAGTGTTTTCAAAATAAGATAATTTAAAATACTTTAAATATTGAATTTTTAGAGCATGTGATATTTGTTCCAAAAAAATCAAGGAAGAATTGATCTAATTTGTATTTCGGTTCTTTTTCGCCTGCAAAATCTCTTATGATTTCTTGTTTGGTGTCACTGTCTTCGACTATTAAATAGTCATCTTTACTTAAAATATTATCAAATAAATCCAACACATTCTTTAAATTAACGTGAGCATCTTCTATTAATAGTTTTCCCCCTAGAAAAAACTCCCAACAAGGAGGCTTAGACTGCTGATTTATTTTCATTAAATCATATTCTATGAAAGTTACTCGTGGGTGATTTAGCTTTGGTTTGTTAATGTCGTAACTATAGACATGAGTATCTAAACCAAGCGCGTGAGCCATATCTGCAAGCCAGATAGCACTGCCACCATCCCCAGAACCTAATTCAATAATGACGTCCGGCTTAACATCTTGCAGGATCATCCAATACAGTACTAAGTCCGAACTCGTTTTATATAAACTATGTTCTTTCCACTTAATAAGTGAATGGATACCTTGCGATGAAGCAAAAGGAATTCCATCAAATAATCTGCCGGAGGGCATTGATCCCGGGATAGCCTTTACTCTTTCTGAAAACGAAACAAACCTATTAGCTTTGGACGACTGCCCATCCTCAAAAATGCCACAAATGTCGGCAGGTAAATTGGACTTGTTTCTTAAGTGCGAAAATACATAGTTATCAAAAAAAGTTGGTATCCCATTTTGCTGCTGCATTTTCTTTACAAATTTGGGGATAACAGTTTTTAAACTAGAATTAGAAACTATTTTAGCTGATGTTAATTCTAAACCTTTGATTTGGATATTACTCGATTCTTCTAAGTTTCCACATTGCCTAAGGATACGACTTAAACCAAGGTAAGCCTCTCCCATCGTCGCATTATTATCAATCGCTTTCCTATAGCTTGCTTCAGCATCATCTAATCTACCTAATTCGTTGAGCGTGATACCCAAGTTATAGTGGGCTTCGGCAAAGTCAGGTTTCAACGCTATCGCTTTCGTATAGCTTGCTTCAGCCTCATCTAATCTACCCAGTGCTTGTAGTGTGGTGCCCAAGTTATTATGGGCTTCGACATCTCTAGGCGCTAATTGCACAGACTTTTGCATAGCAGTTAATGAATCAATTACTCTTCCAGTTTGTTTGAGCACCGCTCCAAGTACTTTCCAAGCAAATTGATGCTGAGGAAATTGTTGAGCGATGGATTTAGCCAGCTTTTCAGCATCGCCATATTGTCCAGTTTGATAGTATTCTAGTAAGGAGCTGCGTTGCTGCTGCGACGGGACTTTAGAGTCAATTATATCTTTTGTTTGAGAAAGCAATGCTTTTAGTTTGTTAGCATCAAATCCTTTCTTTTTAGCCTTTTTAATAGCTTGCTTAGCGTCCTTTAGATGTTTAGCTTTTACGAGTGCATCAATATAACTTATCCAAAATTTTTCTAAATTCGGATTTACGTTCAAAGCAGTTTTAAATAACGGCAGTGCAGCCTCTATCTGATTCACCGAAATGGCTATAAGCCCTAAGTTATGATTTGCATCAGGATGCTCGGGCTGGCTCTGTAATATTGATTGGTAAGCACGCTCGGCTTCCTTCAAATTGCCTGCATTATGTGCAGCTACACCCTGCTGCAGTGCTTGTTCAGTAGTTAGTTCCATAAAATGCCCTTAAGTGCCGCTTCCTACATGTTATAAGCACCTGTTTTTAGGCGTTATTACTTGCATATTGCATCTATTTTTTCGAAATGAGCATTGTATTGATTTTTTTAGGATTCGGATAGCATGTTTTTTTGACGTATAGTTGCAACGCATATCCTTCCCGCATCATCCCATCAAAGAGTATCTATCCCCAGCCTCACTATGCCAGTCAGTCATTGTGTCAACCACACTGTCATACAGCTACAAACCGTGCAGTTTTGACGGTTTTAACTATAGTAACCTACTGGTTTCGTTGATTAGGTAACGGTGGTTGCGGACGAATAGAAGTGAAGTCTGTTGGTTCAGTGTCTTTTGGTGTCGTCTGTGGTGGTGTTTGTTGCTTGACTATCTTTGTCTTAGGCACAGCTACCGTGCGTGTAACTGTCTTAGTTTCTGGCTTAGCAATCTTTTTTGCTAATACAACGACACTGCTGCTTGTGCTCAACATCAACTCAAGTGCTGCCCACTTTGTTTCATCGTCTACACGCCCTATCTCACTGCGTATTGCGTTTAATGCTTGCTGTATGTCTTGTAATGCACTCTTGTTCATACTGTTATTTAGCAACTTGTAGGGAGGGGTGGGTAAAAATCACCACCTAACTATGATAAGTAGTCCACCACAAGAATCCGCTGCACGAAAATTTACTGCCTAAACACCCATTTCGGATGACGACTTTGCTCGTTTGAAGTTACAGTGTTACTTGTCAAACCCTTATCTCGTCTTTCCACCACCCCACAGCATCAGCATTAATTTGCTTGTGACACTGTTCACTCATTTCAATAAACCGATTACCAAGCTGCATATGGGCTTCTGTAGCCGTCATACAGCGTCCGTAGTGCTGTAGCTTGCTTGCACATATAGCCAACGTACCCACACTAGGCTTAACACGCTTAAAACGCAGCGTACGCACGTAGCACTCGCTTCTGCACAGCCAATCTCTACTAAATTCACTCTCACTGCTCACAGCACCAATCTGCTGCAATAACTCAAATACATCGTTTAATACCGTTTTCTGCATCGTTTTTTCCTCTGTTGATAAATAACTGTACGCACAGCTTGTAAGTGTTGCTGTGTATTTAGCACGTGTTGCTAGTTATAAATGAGATTAAGGTTGGTACGCCGATTGAAATAGTACTGCTGATGCCTTCTGATGTGAGAGGACAAGCAAACGGACTGCT
>Ga0209199_1005907_pt1 | contig 10516 bp, 8 predicted proteins | sample COGITO_mtgs_1105_7_FD_184805 | JGI IMG/M metagenome (GOLD analysis project Ga0209199, IMG submission 184805) | Pelagic marine microbial communities from North Sea - COGITO_mtgs_110523 (SPAdes) (version 2) | ecosystem: Environmental > Aquatic > Marine > Epipelagic ...
GCTTGGGATGAACGCGCGCAAAATTTTATCACCCTCAGGGTCGATAAAATAACGCGGCTTGATGCCATGCCGGCCGTATTTGTTGATGAGCCCGGCAAATCTTTAGTCGATTATCTGGCCTGGAACAAACATCCCGACCGCGCGCAACATCGGTCATAACCGCGGGTGCGTGTCATACAGAGCGGGGAAAGACATAGCAATTCTTGCGTGGCGCGAGCAGCCAAAATAACGTGTCCGGCTTTGGCAAAAACACAGAGGGAACCGAAGCGGTCAGTACAGCGCCCTGCTCAAGCTTGAAGTCAACCAATGAATTTTGCCCCAAAAATCGTGACCGTAGCACCCGGGCGCGGGCCGCATGGCCCATCGCATCAGTCGGGCTTGGTCCCTGACCGGCGCGGTCGAAATCAATACGAATATGTTGCGGGCGGATCACAATGTCCAAAATCGTGCCATCTGCATGACCGGGCGCGAAGAATTCACCAAAGGGTGTTTCGGCCAATGTTCCCTTAACTTCGCTGGTCATAACGTTGATATCACTAAAAAATGAAGCTGCATCTTTATCGACTGGTGAATTGTAGATCGTATAGGGTGCGCCTTTTTGGACAATCTTGCCATCTCGCATCAGGGCAATCTCATCGGCCATTTTCATCGCCTCACCGGGATCATGCGTCACCATCAAAACAGCCGTACCCGCTTCGCGCAAAACCTCGAGAGTCTCATCGCGGATTTCATCGCGCAGCCGATCATCTAGGCCGGAAAACGGCTCATCTAGCAGCATGATTCTGGGGCCCGGCGCCACTGCGCGTGCCAAAGCAACCCGCTGCTGCTCGCCGCCAGACAGCTCATGCGGCATCTGAGCGCCATAGCCGGCCAAATCAACCCGCTCCAATAGCTCGTCCGCCCGCGCCCGGCGGATAGATTTTGCCCCCTTCAAGCCGAAAGCGACATTTTCCCAGACCGATAAATGAGGAAAAAGGGCGAAATCTTGGAACATCATACCGATATTGCGCAGCTCTGGTGGCTGCGAGCGCACGCCATCACAGATCAAAGCGCCATCTATGAACACTTCACCGCTGTCCTGCCGCTCAACGCCTGCCACAATGCGCAAAGTGGTCGATTTCCCACAGCCCGATGGGCCTAGCAAGCAGGTCACCTGCCCCGGCTCCAGCCGCAGGCTGACATCATCCACCGCAGATTGACCGGCAAAGCGGCGCGACAAGTTTCGGATTTCAAGTCTCGGATTCGACAACAGCAGCGCCCAACTGACAAAAACACTCAGGCTTATGTATGTGGCATGCGGAGATTTAGCAACAGCTGGCCTCTGCGGCATCCGCTTCAAATGGGGAGGCCGCGCCACAGCCCTCGAAAATGCCGTAGTGAGTTTCAAAACTGCCTATAAAGTCAAAATGCGCCGCAAACCGTGTTTGCGCCAGCATGGTCCAAGTGTTGCCACAAACCGGAAAAACCTTGCCCGTTTCGATCCAATGGTGCCCATCTAAAGGCAACCCATGGGGGCAATTCTCAATTGTCCCCTTATAGATCACCGCCTGCCCGTAGTCTTCGCAATCACTTTCCAAATTCGCCAATTTCCATAAACGATAGGTGGCAGAGGTGAATTTCAGCGGCGCAACCGCGGCTTCCAGAAGGGGATTTTCGATCGTGATCGGGCGATGGGTGACCAAACGCGGATCTGTGAAACCCGCAGTCTTGGCAAAATTTAGAAAATCATTCCAATACAGCGCTCCAGACAGGCATTCGCCGTAAAGTACTTCGTTGCGCGCCATTGCCTCTGGCACGCGGCGGTCGGCATAAACATCCGAAAAATACATCTCACCACCGGGCTTCAACAGACTATAGGCTCCGCGCAATACCGCTTGCTTATCCGTTGCAAGATTGACCACGCAATTGGAGACAATCACATCAAACGATTGCGGATCAAACGGCAAATCTTCCAGCGATTCAATATATCCTTTGTGAAACGCCACATTTGACGCGCTGTAGCCAAATGCCTCCCGATGATATTCTTGAAAGCTGCGGGCCACATCAAGCTGCTCATCGGTCATATCAACACCGACCACAAAGCCCTCTTCACCGACCATTTGTGACAGCGCATAGACATCTCGGCCCGCGCCGCAGCCAAGATCCAAAACCCGCGCACCCTTGAGGGCCTCTGGCGCAATCAAGCCACACCCATAGTAGCGCATCAGCACCTCATCGTGCAGCTGCGACAGGATTCTCTTCAACCAAATGGGCATTTCTGCTGGCTCACAGCAAGCATTGGTTTGAAGATCAGCAGAAGACTGCAAGGTTTTGCCGTAATACTCTTGCACGTTTTCATGTTTCATCGCAGAGCCCTTCACCATATTTCGCTTCAATCAACCGCCGCAGTGGGCTTGCGGCGCAGTCCAGCATGACCTTCGAACATTCGCCTAGAGACCAAAAGCTCTGCACGGCGAAATCTCATTAAATTGTTGCGTTGGTCGCGCCACCGTCAAGCAAAATATTCTGCCCCACCATAAAGCCCGCGTGTTGCGAGCATAAAAACGCACAGGCCGCGCCAAATTCTTCAGATGTGCCATAACGGCGGGCAGGAATCGTGGCCTGGCGTTGGCTTTGCGCCTGGGCCATAGTGATGCCTTGAGCCTTCATGATACCACTGTCGAGCGAGACCGCCCGGTCCGTGGCGTGGATGCCGGGCAACAGATTGTTAATCGTAACACCATGTTCGGCCACTTGCCGCGCCGTTCCCGCGACATAGCCGGTCAAACCCGTGCGCGCCGCATTGGACAGGCCTAGAGCCGCGATGGGCGCTTTGACCGACTGACTGGTGATATTCACCACCCGGCCCCAGCCGCGCGCCATCATCGCGGGCAGGCAGGCTTTCATAAGGGCAATTGGGGTCAACATATTGGCGTCGAGGGCCGCGATAAAATCAGCACGGTCCCAATCGGACCATAGCCCGGGCGGCGGCCCTCCAGCATTGGTCACCAAAATATCCACATCACCGGCAGCGCTCAGCAGCATCTCTTGACCCTCGGGCGTGGTGACATCACAGGCCACTTCTGTGACCGATACCCCATAGGTAGAGCGAATCGCAGCGGCAGTGGCGGCCAAAACATCCACATTCCGCCCGTTGACCACCAGATGCACCCCTTCACCGGCCAAAGCCTCAGCACAGCCCCTCCCAAGACCTTTCGAAGAGGCACATACCAAAGCTTTCTTGCCAGAAATTCCCATATCCATTGTCTATTTCCCCGTTAAGTATTCGCAAAGTCTAGCATTTAGGAGGGCCCCATGACACCAGCACTTGTTAAAAAATATGTGTGAATTTAACAAAAAAGTTACCAAAGCGTAAATTTGAGTTTGCAAATATAAAATTTTCCTCATGTATATAGGAGATATTATCCTTTAGTAGAACGTTTATACCTAAATAATTTAAAATGATGGCACAGGTGCAGGACTTCACAATTTATACGAGTGGGCAGCTCGCCGCGGTGCAAGGCGTTAACTATAGCGATCCCTTGTCCCATAAGGTAGATCTATATCTCGATGAGATCTATCGTCTCAAAGCAAAAGCCCAACCCACCCGATTGGCTTTGCAAGCAGACGCTTCAGGTCAGCGGCTTCGTGTGGCGCCGCAGAGCGCCATTGGTGCAATCGGCGCAGCAGTTTATCTGGACTGTAAAATCACGCTAATGTCAGATGTCGGGCAAACGTTCGACGCTCTGATCTTTGTAGAAGTTGAACTTGGAGAAATTAAACAAGTCTATCTATCTGCATTCAGCGCCATGCGGCCCGATACAGACTACCGACTGATCGGCATTGAATCCCAGGTGAACCCAGGCAAATTGGCCGAGCTGAGCGATCCAATTTTCTATCCCGGCACGCAAATCACCCTAGCGGACGGGCGCCTATGCGCTGTCGAGGATCTCAAACCCGGGCAAAAGCGTCTCACTCAGGACTTCGCAGAGCAAAGCGTGACATCTGTTGAGACCAAAACCCAACGCACGCAGGGCAAGAACCATCCTATATGGATCTCAAAATCCTACTTTGGCACCGATCGCGACCTCATCCTAAGCGCAGAGCACCACATATTATATCCCCAAACCGATGGCGGCCACGGAGGACAGTTCATCAAAGCAATGCATTTGTACAATGGCACAACAATAGATTGGGTGGAGGCTGGTTTTGTGGATTGCGTGCAAATACGTTTTGACACAGAGCATTTGAATTTTGCCAATGGCATTGCAGTGCAATCTCACATGCGCGGCGAAGATCGAAGAAGCGAGCCATCCGAAAGATTACCGCGGGCTGTGCAATCCTCATCTCACCCAGCAAAACCCAGCCGGCGCGCGCTGTATTTGCCCAGTGGCCTGCCTTATAAGAACGTCGACTAAAGCTGCGCCACTCAAAAAAGCCGCCCATGCCACCTGTCTGAGACAGGATTTCTTGCCAATGGCATCATCCCAACCTATACGCGGCTCATGTTAGACAACCGCCCCACACTTCCGCCAGAAATTGCCCGCCGGCGCACCTTTGCCATCATCAGCCATCCTGATGCCGGTAAGACCACTTTGACGGAGAAATTTCTGCTGTACGGCGGCGCTATTCAAATGGCCGGTCAAGTGCGCGCCAAAGGCGAAGCCAGAAGAACGCGCTCAGATTTCATGAAAATGGAGCAGGATCGCGGCATCTCAGTCTCCGCCTCTGCCATGTCATTTGACTTCAAGGCCTATCGGTTCAATCTGGTCGATACGCCGGGTCACTCGGATTTTTCAGAAGATACCTACCGGACCCTCACAGCCGTTGACGCGGCTGTCATGGTCATTGACGGCGCTAAGGGCGTTGAGAGCCAGACGCAAAAGCTGTTCGAAGTCTGTCGTATGCGCGATTTGCCGATTTTAACATTTTGTAACAAAATGGACCGCGAAAGCCGTGATACATTTGAGATCATAGATGAGATCCAACAAAATCTTGCGATTGATGTCACGCCCGCCTCTTGGCCGATTGGACGTGGGCGAGATTTCATTGGCACCTACGATCTGCTGCGCGACCAATTGGAGCTTATGGATCGGGCAGATCGCAATAGAGTGTCTGGATCTATAAAAATCAACGGATTGGACGATCCAGCCCTGGCAGAACATGTGCCTGCGGAGCTTCTTGAAGTGTTTCTTGAAGAGATTGAAATGGCCAAAGAGCTCTTGCCTAAAATGGATCATCAGGCACTGCTGGATGGCACTTTAACCCCAATTTGGTTCGGTTCGGCGATCAATTCCTTTGGGGTGCAAGAATTGATGCAGGGCATCGCTGATTTTGGCCCCGAGCCACAGCCGCAAAGGGCAGAACCGCGTTTTCTCGCCCCGGAAGAGCTCAAAGTGGCGGGGTTTGTGTTCAAAGTGCAGGCCAATATGGACCCCAAACACCGTGATCGCGTCGCCTTTGTACGCTTGGCCTCCGGACATTTCAAACGGGGAATGAAATTGACACATGTGCGCAGTAAAAAGCAGATGTCGATTTCCAACCCGGTTCTCTTTCTTGCTGCCGACCGCGAATTGGCCGAGGAGGCTTGGGCGGGAGACATCATTGGCATACCGAACCATGGGCAATTGCGCATTGGCGACACGCTGACAGAAGGGGAAACGCTCCGAGTGACTGGCATTCCGAGTTTTGCGCCAGAATTGCTGCAATCTGTCCGCGCAGGCGATCCGCTTAAAGCCAAACATTTGGAAAAAGCCCTCATGCAATTTGCCGAAGAGGGTGCGGCCAAGGTTTTCAAACCGATGATTGGATCAGGCTTTATTGTCGGAGTGGTGGGCGCCTTACAATTTGAGGTGCTGGCCAGCCGCATTGAGCTTGAATACGGGCTTCCGGTGCGAATGGAGCCCAGTCAATTTACCTCGGCCCGTTGGGTCTCAGGGCCACTGGACAAGACCGACGCCTTCGCACAGGCCAACAAGCAACATATGGCGCGAGACAATGACGACGACATGGTGTTTTTGACCCGGCTGCAATGGGACATTGACCGCGTGGCGCGAGATTACCCCGATGTTGCGCTGACCGCGACGAAAGAAATGATGGTTTAAACGCCCGTTCTTGGCAGTGGCCATGCCCGTTTGCGGGTTTGACCTATGGCAGATTACCGCCTATACGGGCGGGGTTGGCATGCGGCCAACCCTGCGATGGACGCGAATGACATGCGTCCAACACTCGTCGTGAAAATCTCTTATCACGACATATCTTGATGGACGTACATGATAAAATTCACTGATCTAAATTTGGACGCTAAAGTCCTTAAAGCCATTGCCGAAGCTGGTTATGACACCCCCACCCCCATTCAAGCCGGGGCCATCCCTCCAGCGCTTGAATGTAAAGATGTCCTAGGCATCGCACAGACCGGAACAGGCAAGACCGCCAGTTTCACCCTTCCCATGATCACTTTGCTCGGCCGCGGTCGTGCCCGTGCACGGATGCCGCGCAGCCTGGTGCTTTGCCCCACACGCGAATTGGCCGCACAGGTGGCCGAAAACTTCGATACCTACACAAAATACAGCAAACTGACCAAGGCTCTGCTGATTGGCGGTGTGAGCTTCAAAGAGCAAGACAAGCTGATTGACCGAGGTGTTGACGTATTGATTGCAACGCCCGGTCGGCTGCTCGATCACGTTGAACGTGGCAAATTGCTTTTGACCGGCGTGCAAATCATGGTGGTGGATGAGGCGGATAGAATGCTTGATATGGGATTCATTCCAGATATTGAACGGATCTTCAAACTCACCCCCTTCACCCGGCAAACCTTGTTTTTTAGCGCGACCATGGCGCCAGAGATTGAGCGCATCACCAATACGTTTCTCTCAGCACCCGCCAAAATTGAGGTGGCACGCGCGGCGACCACGTCCGATACGATCACCCAATCGGTCATTATGTTCAAAGCCAGCCGCAAAGATCGTGAAGGCACTGAAAAACGCGCGCTCCTACGCGGTATGATTGAGCGCGAAGCGGAAAATTGCAGCAATGCCATTATCTTTTGCAATCGCAAAATGGACGTGGATGTGGTGGCCAAATCCATGCAAAAATACGGCCTTGATGCCGCACCTATCCATGGGGATCTCGATCAATCCAAACGCATGGAAACTTTGGATAATTTCCGATCAGGCGCGCTGCGCTTCTTGGTGGCCTCAGATGTGGCGGCGCGTGGGCTGGATGTGCCGAATGTGAGCCATGTCTTCAACTACGACGTGCCCAGCCATGCGGAAGACTATGTACATCGGATCGGTCGCACAGGCCGCGCGGGCAAGTCTGGCACGGCCATGATGATCTGTAGCCCACGAGATGAAAAGAATTTTGCCGCCATCGAAGAGTTGGTGAAAATGGAAATTCCGCGGATGGAGCATGCAAAATCTGGCCAGACCGCCGGGGCCGAAACGATTTCAGAAGACAGCGCAGAAAAAAAACCGGCCCGACGCAGCCGCACCGCAAGATCAAAGAAATCCAATGCACAAGAGCCGTCGGAGGCGCAAGCACTGCCTGCTGCGATCGACACGGCAGCAGATCCCGCGCCCGTAGCCACGGCCGAGGAGAGCAACCCTGCACGCGAGCAAAGCTCAAACCGGCGCGGCGGCCGTGGACGCGGTCGCAACCGTGATGCAGAGTCCCGTGACAATCGTCGTGGTGGGGCCACTTGGGACGCCACAATGCCCAATTTCATTGCAAAAAGCTTTACAGAGCGTTTGGTAGCAGAGGGCCGAGATCCATCAACGGCCAATGATACGCCTGAGAGTAAAGAACTGCCCAGCCTCGCGGACGGCGCTGAATATCTCAGCCTGGCCGCCCAGGCGCCTCAGGACACCGTGCAGGACACCTAAGCTGCTCAGGAAGATCTCGCATAACACCCGTTCTGCGGATCTGGGCGGTTGCTCAGACGCGCCGATAAGCCCGAAAAAGCAGCCCGGCGCTCACGCCGGGCGAGGTTTTAACCGGTTTTGGTTATGACAAACGGCTGATCACAACGGTGACCTCTGGCTTTTTACCAATCTCAGACTGCGCAGATTGCCGTGCAATACGGCGCAGCTCATCTTCAAGTTTCTTATCATCACGCAGAGTTTTGCGGCCCGCACGCATCATAAATTGGTTCAAGTCTTCTTCCAAAACTTCAGCCAAGCCCGCTCGGCTGCTGCCGATTTCTGGCAGGCCTTTGATTTCACACCAAGGTTCACCTAAAGGACCGTCATCATCCAAGATCACACTCACCATGACATGACCGTTAAGCGACATGCGAATACGGTCACGCACCACCCCGTCTAATGCGCCAATTTGCACAGATCCATCGATATAGGTGCGACCGGTCTCAACAAACTCCTCAACCTTGGGCGCATTGCCGGACAGGTTAATCACCATACCATTCACTGCGACAACCGATTGTATCCCCTTGGCCTTAGCCAAATTCGCATGAGCACGCAGATGGCGGTGTTCGCCATGCATCGGCACCATAATCTGCGGCTGCATCAAAGCATGCATGGCTTCAAGATCCGGGCGGTTGGCATGGCCAGACACATGATAGGCGCCCGTGGCATCATCCACCACATCCACACCAATTTCAGACAGTTGGTTGATGATCTTAATCACGCCACGCTCATTGCCCGGAATTGTTTTTGACGAAAATAGGAACAGATCCCCTTCCTTGAGCTTATGCCCACGATATTTGCCATTGGCCAATTGCGCAGAGGCTGCGCGCCGCTCGCCCTGGCTGCCTGTGACCAAGAACATCAGATTGCCGCGCGGCACATCCAAAGCTTCCTCTGGGCTAATCACCGGAGGAAAATTTGACAACACGCCGGTCTCAAGCGCCGCTTCTACCATTTTGTTCATCGCCCGCCCCATAAGGCAGACTGAGCGCCCCGCGCGGCGGGCCGCTTCTGCCAAGGTTTTGACCCTGGCGACATTGCTGGCAAAGGTGGTGGCCACGACCAATTGATCGGCAGATGCTACCAATTGCGTAATATTATCCCCCAAAGTCGCCTCAGACCTCCCTGGGCTTAGAGAAAACACATTGGTACTGTCACAGACCAAAGCCTTGACTCCGGGTTTGGCAATTTCGCCCCAAAGGACAGGATCCCAGCCTTCACCAACCAAGGGCGTCTCGTCCAGCTTGAAATCCCCCGTATGCACAACCCGCCCCTCTGGCGTATCAATCACCAAACCCGAACTTTCAGGAATAGAGTGGCTAATGGGCAGGAAACCAACTTCAAACGGCCCCAATGCCACTTGATCTGGCCAAGCGCCCATGACCGTCACTGCATTGGCGGGAACCCCGTGCTCTTCCAATTTGCGACGGGCAATATTGGCGGTAAATGCGCGGCAGTAAATTGGCGCACCCAAACGGGCATAGGTATGGCCAACGGCTCCAACATGATCTTCATGCGCATGGGTAATGAACACGCCATCAATACGGTCTTTGCGTGCCTCTAGCCAGGCAATGTCAGGAATAATCAAATCAACCCCAGGTGACCCGTCCATATCAGGAAAGGTCACACCGAGATCGACGACGATCAGGCGCTCTTTGTCTTGTGGCCCGTAACCATAGACATAGCAATTCATTCCCACCTCTCCGGCGCCGCCGAGAGGGAGATACATTAAACGTTGTTGGCTCATCAAATTTCCTTATTGAATTGATGGATCACGGTGAGACCGTGCATTGTAAGCTCATCTTCGAAGGCGTCGAACAGATGGGCTGAGTGTTGAAACAGCGGCGCGAGGCCACCGGTCGAGATGACTTTCATCGGTTTGCCATGTTCAGCTTTGATCTGGTCGCAGATCTCACGCACGAGGCCAACATAGCCCCAGAACACGCCCGATTGCATGCAGGCCACCGTATTGGTGCCAATCACACGCTGGGGTTTTGAAATATCCACATGTGGCAAAGCGGCTGCGGCTTGATGCAATGCTTCGAGGCTGAGGTTAACGCCCGGGGCAATAGAGCCACCGACATAGGCACCATCGCTGTCAACCACATCAAAGGTGGTGGCTGTCCCAAAATCGACGATGATAAGGTCGCCACCAAACAGATCATGCCCAGCGACGGAATTGACCAGCCGATCCGGTCCAACGGCTGTGCCCGCATCGACGCGCACAGAAATCGGAAGCCGGCAATCGGTGCGTCCCACCACCAACGGCCGCGTGCCGAAATACTTATCCGCCAGAACCCTCAGGTTAAACACAACCCGAGGAACCGTCGAAGAAATCACCATCTCATCAATATCGCCGGCGATACCATCTAGGGTCATCAAGGTATTGAGCCAGACAAAATATTGATCCGCTGTGCGTTTATGGGAAGAGGCAATCCGCCAATTGGCGATGAACTGCGTGCCATCCCAAATCGAGAACACAGTATTGGTATTTCCGCAGTCAATCGCGAGTAGCATCTGGATAGGCCCTAAAAATAGATATCAGCGGCTGGTATGACCCTCTTGCCGCCTGCCGTCAACAGCAGCAAATTGCCCTGGGCATCCAGCCCTTCAAA
>Ga0209199_1005918_pt1 | contig 10498 bp, 3 predicted proteins | sample COGITO_mtgs_1105_7_FD_184805 | JGI IMG/M metagenome (GOLD analysis project Ga0209199, IMG submission 184805) | Pelagic marine microbial communities from North Sea - COGITO_mtgs_110523 (SPAdes) (version 2) | ecosystem: Environmental > Aquatic > Marine > Epipelagic ...
TCTAGTAGCTTTATACTATTTGGTAAAGACAATAGAGTTAATATGGCTAGTTTACTAGGTTACTATGCTGAGGTTGAATTTATAAACAACTCTACATCTAAAGCTGAATTATTCAGCGTAGGTTCTGAGATATTTGAAAGTAGTAAATAATGTGTAATTATAATAGAAACAATTAAGATGAAAAAAAGAATAGGTGAATCACCATTGAAATTTTTCCCAGGTGCTGGAGCAATAGCAGCAGGCGCTGTAAAAGCTGGTATAGGTTTGATAGGTGGTGGTAAAAGAAAAAGAGAGCTAGAAAGAGCTCAAAGAGGTTACGATATGCAGAAGCAAAGATATGAAAATATGGACACTTCTAACCCTTATCAAAACATGGAAAACGTCATGGAAGACGCCACTATCAATACCCAACAAGCTGATATGGTAAAACAACAGCAAATGCAAAGCCAAGCTAATACTATGGATCAGTTTGGTCAAGCCGCTGGTGGAAGTGGTATAGCAGCATTAGCTCAGGCCATGTCTCAGCAACAATCACAAAACGCTCAACAAGCGTCAGCTAGTATAGGTCAACAAGAAAGAGCTAATATGCAAGCTGAAAGAAATATGGCTGGTCAAATACAAAACCAAAAAATAGATGGTGAGATGAAGTCAAGGGAAATGGAACTAGGTAAAATAGATAGCATGATGCAAATGGCTGGTCAAAGACTACAAGGTGCACAAGCTAATAAATCAGCTCACGATCAAATGGCTATTTCAGGTCTAGGTGGTGTGGCTGGTGGGGCTATGGAGTTCACTGGATTTTAAACAAAAAAAAATATGAGTAAAATATATGATGCTGCTTTTGCAGGAGGTAAATCAGTAAACGCAATGTCCGCTTTCGATCGAGGTTATTATCAAGCTACTCAAGGTATGGGTGGGTCTGAGCCTGTGTCTACTGTTAAAAACCATTATGAAAACCAATTAAGAGGTTATTTAAAACAGTTGCCACCTGATATGGATCTTACTACAATACCTAACAAGTATCAAAGTAATATATCAAACTTTTTATCTCAAAAGAAAAATGAATACGTAAGACACGCTAATGTAGTTGATGATCTAGAAGTTGGTACTCAAGACTACATGGATACAGTTTCTAAAATGAATAACATTAAAAACACGTTTACTAATTTAGATAAACAATTTAAAATATATGGCCAATCAAAGAAAGGTTTAATAGATTCTATAGAAGGCCAAACAACTTCTTTGTATGGTGAAAATCAAGCAAATGTTAACATGCTTAGAGGTATATTCAATGAAGAGTACGAAATGAAAATTGATGACAATGGTAATTTAAATTTTATAGGTGAAGATGGTGAAATTTCTTTAAATGATTTACCTGACTTTTATGAAAAAGATTACAAGACGGCAGATACAATGATGACAATGGGTGTTAATGTTTATAAAAATGCTTTAAAAACAGGTATACCATTAAAATCAGGTGATATACAATACTTTCAATATAAAAACAAATTAAAATCTATTATAGATCAATCTGGCAACGCTGGTATCATGTCTATACTACATGATGGTTTAGTAGGTGATGTAGTTATGGCTGATGATCCTATGATGAAACAAATGTTACAGGGTTATCAAAATGGTGATATATCTTTTACTGAACTAAGAGATGGTGTTGTTGATAACTACATGAGTGTATTAGTAAAACAATCACAAACTGGTGCTAGTCAAAGAAAAGTATCACCAACTCAGTCTAGTGGTATAAGTGCTAGTAGCCACAACCAACCAACTAAAACTAAATACACCCAGAGCTCGACAGGAAGAGAATACTTTCAGAGAAATCCTAAAGATCCTCGTGGTCCAATAATAAGACAGTATACTGACGGTGGTATAGAGTATCACTATAATGATGGTACGATTCAAATAATAAATAAAGGATCTGGAGTTAGTAATGATATTGTTGTTAGCGGTGCTGATGAAGATATGATAGCTGAAGCAAGACAGTCTTTAATAAAAAAAGGTAACGAAAATCCAACAGACGAGGAAATTGCTACAGAAGTTATTAAATTAAAATAAAAATCTAAATATGTCTAAATATTTAACACAAAGTGGTGTACAGGATATTAGCGGGTATGATGAAAATCAAAAAATAATGTTTTTGGTAAAAAACCCAGATGCCGTGTTAGCGACAAGAGAAGATTTACAGGTTAGAGGCTTAGAAAAACCAAACTCAGAAATACAAGAAGAGTTAGAAGGTGTAAACAAAATACTTAAACAAAGACAAAACAATAGGTTTAATAAGTTGAAGTATGGAGAAGTTTCAAACATGGGTTTCAACCCAGGTGTAAGAACAGGTGGTTGGGGTGATAATGTGTCAAGAGATGATTTTAAAACAGATCAAGATTGGTATGATTATCAAGTTTGGAACGGAGATATTAAAGAAAAACCTAAAGACTTGGCTCAACAAGTTCAACAGATGGTCTTATCAGACGATCTAAATATGGATGTAGATTCTACACATTCATTTTATAATCAAGAAAATAAAACTGATTTTGTAAAAACATATTACAATACTCAAGACCTAGTTAATATGGGTGTTAATTTAACAGACTTTGAAGGTTGGTTAAATAGAACAGGCCATAGTGATAGTTTTGAAGAAATGATGAAGGACGAAGTTTTTGAAGATAATTCTTTTGCTTATGCTGGAGATCAAAGCTTAGATTTAACAGTGGCTAAACAAAGAACTTTATCAACATATTTAAACTCTTATATAAACGACATAGACGATAGAGCTAATAAAAAATATTTTTACGAAGATTACTCAAAAGATCCTAATAAATATTCTGATTTTAAAACAAGTCAAGAAGCTTACGAGGCTTATGAAAAAGAAGAGGGTTATGGAACTATGTTTAAATCTGAATTTTATAATTCATATACTGACAAGCATTTTTCTGATTTAAAAGTAAGAATGAAAGAAAACTCTATAAAGAAACAAAAATACTTAGAAGAGAGAGAAGATGATGTAGAGGAGTCTGATGGTAATTTCTTTGAAACAGTTGGTGAATTTTTTACAGAAGGTGTAGGTGGTTTTCTTGAGGAAGGTTTAGACGGCACAATGACAATAGTTGGTGATTGGTTAGGTTTTGATGGTTATGCAAACGAAAGAAGAATGATAGACATAGAGCGTGATTATGGAGATCCAGAAAAGTCTATGAAATATTCGCTTGCTAAAGGTAAGTCGCTAGAAATAGATGGTGTTAAATACATATATGATAAATACGATCAACAACTTTCTAATTTAGACGCAGGGTTAATTGTAGATGAAACAATGCCACCTCAACAAAGAAAAGATATAATAGAAAAAATAAAAAAAGAAGGTACAGATGATTGGGATATTAATACCAGAAATATCACCGGTCAAATGGGACACACGTTGGGTAATATAATTTTTCAAATACTTGGAACAAAAGGTATGGGCGCGTTAAGAGGTGCTAGTTCTTTAAAATCCTTACAAGCACTTAATAAAGTTAGAAAACTTAGAGGTTTAAAACCAGTTAGCACCCGAGCAAGAAATTTAAAAACTGGTAAATATTCTAGTACTAAAGAAACGTTTGGTGTTAATCTGTCTTTTAATCCTATGATGATTGATGCAACAGCATTTCAAGCTTTTTACGGAGCAACAACTGGAAAAAATAACATAATGACTCAAGCTTTAAAAGCTGGTATACCTTATGAAGAAGCTGAAAAATTAGCAGGTATTGGAAGTAGTCAAATGGCTTTATTATACGCTTTAACTGGTCCAATAAACCCTAGAATACCTGGTTTAAATAAGTTAGATGATATTATAAATAACCAAGGTCTTATCAATAATGTCATAAAAGCTTACAAGGAAAGTGGTAAAGAAGGTGCTAGAAAAGCAATGTCTAATGGTTTAAAAAGGTTTATTCCTGATTATAACACTTTGTCAACTTTTGTAAACGAAGGGTTTAAAGAAACAATACAAGAAAACATACAACAGTTTGGTGAAAATCAAATTGTTAATAAAAACATTAACGAATTAGCCGGTCAAGATTTTCTTAAACAAGATTACAATTTAAAAGATTTTATACAAACATCTATTTTGTCTTTTGCTGCAGGTGGTTTAGTTGGTGGTGTTAGTACTGCAAACTTTGCCTCACCTAATAGTAAAAAAGCTAGACTAGCAGACATGTTTTTATTAGGAAAAGATTTAAAAGGTACTAAGGCTAAATTTGATTTCGCTGTTAGCAAAAATAAAATATCAAGAACAGATGCTGACGAACTTCTTAATCAGATAAAAGCTTTACAAAAAGCTAGAGTACCAGTTTGGATGTTAAGTAATCCAGAAGATGTAATAAAATACTCTGTACTTCAACAAGACGTGTTAAACCTTCAAAACAGTTTAAAAAAGTTTGATGAAGCTGCTCACCCTAGAATACAAGCTGAGATTGATACTAAGTTATTAGAAATAGATGAGTTAGTTAAAACAGCAACAGAAACAAAAATTGAAGATCAAGTTAGTTTATTTAACGACACTTTTAAAGTAGAAACAATATTACTTAAAAACGAAGATCAATTAAGAGAAGCTGGATTTAATACTGCAGACTTTAACTCTGATGGTTGGTTAGAGTCTGATGGTAGAATATTTGTAAATTTAGAAACAGCCTCTAAAAGACAAGCTGTATCTGTAGCTAGTCATGAGCTTCTGCATAAAATAATAAAATCAGAGTTTGCTAAAAACCCTAACATTACAAAGGTAGTAGAAGATTTTAAAAATATACTACAAAACAAAGGGGTATTAGATAAATTACAAAGAAGAGCAAAAGAATATAGAATACTAGGATTTGATATAGATAACGGCGGAATAAATCAAGATGAATGGTTAACTATGTTCTCTGATGCTATATTTAAAGGCGAAATAACGTTTGATGAACTTCAAGATAATGAGTGGTTAAGAATTGGTAGAAGCTTAATAGATATTGTTAAAAAGAAATTTGGCTTAAAAACATATGAATTTGAAACAGGACAACAAGTTTATGATTTTATATTAAATTATAAAACTAATATAGAAAAAGGTAAACTAAGTAATAAGTCAAGAAGAATGTTGGATTCATTCACGCCTGACGAAAAACCAGATCCAAACGCTAAGAAAAACTCTATCTCTATAAATTTTGATGATAAAATAAATCAAGACAAACTAAATGATCTTGTTGATCCTAACCAAGAGTGGATAGGAAGCCAAGCTCATACACTTGCCAAACTATTAATTGATAATGGTTCTTTTGATAAATTAATAGGTTCTAAAATTGCTTCAGGTACTATATATGGTAAATCAAGACAAGAGATACTAGAAGACACAAGAGATCTATTAGTAGATCATTTAAATAATTTTGATCCAACTAAAAATGATGATTTATTTGCTTATTTAAATAGTTATATTGCTTTTAAAGTTGGTACAATTACAAATAAAGCTAAGTCTCAGGTGAAAACATCGTCAATAGATGTTGATAGAGAAGGTGGTACTTTAACTCAAGATTTAACCGACTCAGGTTTGAATCCAGAAGAGTTAATGATAGCTAAAGAAGCTGCCGCAGCTGCCCAACAAGCTTCTACTAAATTTAAAATGGGTAAGAAAATACCTGTTAAAAACAAAGACTTAATAGTACCTTTACTAGTTCCTATAGTTAGAGACTTAGATAATAGCTTAAATCAAAGCAAATCTATAAATGCTAAAAACTCTCCTATCATATCAGAAATTAAAAACAGTTTAGGTAACTCTCTTGTATATGATGAGATGATTTCTGTATTAGGAAAAAGAGATGTAACAAGACAACAGTTACTTGAATTTAAGCAAGACATATTAGAAAACGCCACCACCACTTGGCTTATGGGTAAAGATACTAAAGGTAAAGTACTAGGTGGAATACCACAAGCTATAGATAAAGTTATAAAACTTGAAGATGGGTCAGAGGTTAGAGTTTCTTACCCTGCTTGGATAGGCAAGGAAGTTGCTAGAGAAAAAATGGGTACTGATAACGCAGGTAGAACATCCGGTCATGATTTAGTTTTTAGATCTGAAAATATAAGTGAAATTAGCGATGATGTTTATCTATCTCAGTTTTACGATGCTAAAGGTAAGGCTATAAGAGGTAGAAAGGAAGCTGCAGCAAAACAAATGGCCCAAGAAATTGGTATTGAGTTTTTAATAGATGAACTAGCAAATAACAAAGATGGTGCTGTTGCTCAAGCATTCAATGATAATCAATTAGCTAAAGGTGTTATCGGTGCTATAGATAAGATTAATATCTTTATGGAGCAAGCTGAAAGAGGTGGTGTTAAAAGAAGTATTAGCATGAGCGTTGCGCAAGACTTGTTGTCGGTAGCTATGAAACATGGGGTGCAAGGAAACACTCAAATGTTGAAAGATCACTTAGACGATTTTGGACCTGATTATGAGTTTGTAAAAAATATATATATTCAGTATGCTGACAACGAATCTGCTAGTTTAAATGGCTTTATAAAACCATTAAAAGAATATTCTAAAACAGAAGCAGGTAAAGAAGTTAAACCTTATTTAGATGAGTTTTTGGAAATGAGTCCAGAAGAAAAAACAAAAGCTATAATTCCTTTTGCTAAAGAATTATCCTTGACAATTCCGGCAGGTTTTGAAGAGGTTTTTGGTAAATCTGGTATAGCTATGTTTGGTATACAAAAGAGAATCATCGACCCAAATAGTCCAGCTGGTTTAATAATAAAGAAAAACAGAGAAAACGCACCTAAAGGTAAAGTTCATTTTTCTGGAGCAAAAGTAATACAAGGTAATTCTGGATGGCTTGCTAAAGTAACAACTAGAGTTTTAAACAAACAATATAATACCCAACAAGAAAAACAAAAAGCTTTTGACGAGTTATATAAAGAAGATGTAAAAGCTTTAAACAGAGACAACCCTAAGGCACTTATTTATATATTAGAACAAGCAAGGTCTCTTATAGCTGCTAATCCAAAACTAATACCAGGTTATTTATATTGGTTACAGTCTAATAGCAACAACGGTAAAGCTTTAAGAGGTTTAACTGGTTTAGAAGAGGTTCAGATATATGCTGAAAACCAAGGTGTATTTATTACGCCAGATGGTGCTCAAGGTTACACCGCACTATCCAATCCTAGGTTAAAAGAACGTTTTAATGCGGGTGAAATTATACTAAATGTTAAACACCCTGAATATGAATTAGCAAAAAAATATGTGTTAGATAAAGATGCTGAGATGAGAGAAGAGCTTAAAAACACAACTGCTGAGAAAAAGAGAGCATCTCTTAAGAAAGCACTAGACAAGTCTTTCGTAGCCAAAATGAGAGAAAGACTAAGAGTTAAGGGTGAACATAAAAAACCAGCATCTAATCAATTTGGTGAGGTTGCTATTTTTGAATTAAACCTATTAAACAAGCTTCTTGAAAAACCTGGATCAGAAATATTAAACATAGCAAATAGACCAGGTTTACGTCAAGTTATAAAAGGTTTTAGTCAATCAATTGGTACTGAAATTTTATCAAGAATACAAGATGATGTACACTCAGCAACAAGTTCACTAGGTGATCAAAGAGTTTTAGCTATTCCTGAAAATAAGATAAAAAGCTTTTACCCAATGTATGGTCAACAGCAAGCTTTAGGTAGGGCTTTAATAGCTTTGAAATTTGATACAGACGCGTTGGCAGATGTAATGTTCCAACAAAACTTAGTAGAAAAAAGTAGATCAATAAGTGATCCTAAAGGAATAAGTGTATACGACTTTGATGATACGTTAGCTTTTAGTAGTAGCAAAATAGTTGTTACTATGCCTAATGGTAAAGTAAAAGAAATAACACCCGCTCAGTTTGCTGCTCAAGATGAAAAGCTTACCGCTATGGGTGCTAAGTTTAACTTTGAGCAATTTAATAAAGTTGTAAAAGGTGTTGCTGGACCTTTAGCTCCTAGACTTAAAAAAGCTATAAGTAAGTTTGGTAATGATAATATATTTGTATTAACAGCAAGACCTCAAGCTTCTGCTAAAGCAATATATAAATTCTTAAAAGGTATAGGTTTAGAAATACCTATAGAAAACATAACAGGCCTAGAAAATGGTACGCCAGCTGCTAAAGCAGGTTGGATAATAAATAAAGTTGCACAAGGTTATAATGATTTTTACTTTGTTGATGATGCTTATAAAAATGTTGAAGCTGTTCAAAATGTATTAAATGTTTTTGATGTTAAGGGTAAAGTACAACAAGCTATAGTTAATAGAAAAAGAAGTATAAGTGAAGACTTAAACAGCATGATAGAAAGAAACACTGGTGTTAAAGCCGAGGCTGTTTTTTCTGATGTTGTAGCTAGAAAAAAAGGCGCTAACAAAGGTAAATATAAATTCTTTGTACCTTCAGGTGCTGAAGATTTTAGGGGATTAACTCAATATGTTTTAGCTGGTAAAGGAAAACAAGGTGAAGCTGATCAAAAGTTTTTTGAAGACAATTTAGTTACACCTTACGTTAGAGGTGTTGGTGCTATGGAATCAGCTAGACAAGCTTTAAAAAATGATTACAGAGCTTTATTAAAAGCTTTTCCAGATATAAAGAAAAACCTAAACAAACAAATAGGTGAAACAGGATTTACATACGATCAAGCTGTGAGAGTTTGGTTATACTCTAATTCTGGTTTTGAAGTACCTGGTATATCGAAAAGAGATCAAGAGTTATTAACAAAAGCCGTTGACTCAAACGAAGACTTAATAACGTTTGCAGAAACATTACAAGTTATAACAAAGAAAACTGAATGGATTAAACCAGAAGAACATTGGGATGTTGGAAGTATATTAAAAGATCTTAATGGTTTAGATGAAAAAGTAAATAGAAAAGAGTTTTTAGCTGAGTTTATAGAAAACGTTGATACAATGTTTGATAAGAAAAACTTAAATAAACTAGAAGCTGTATACGGAACTAGATATAGAGAGGCTTTAGTTAATATAATAAAAAGAATGAAGTCTGGTAGTAACAAACCAGGTGAGTTAAGTGGTTTAGAGGGCAAATGGTTAAACTGGGTTAACAACTCTGTAGGTACTATAATGTTCTTTAACAGAAGATCAGCAATGTTACAGATGCTTTCATTTGCTAACTTTGTTAACTGGAGTGACAACAACCCTTTAATGGCTGCTAAAGCTTTCGCTAACCAACCTTTGTATTGGAAAACATGGGTTAAAATATTTAACTCTGATAAATTAAAACAGAGACGTGGTGGTTTAAAGTCTGACGTTCAAGAACAAGAAATAGCTAATCAAGCTAAAAACTCCAAAGATAAAGCTTCTGCTATTACATCTTATTTGTTAAAAGTAGGTTTTACACCTACACAGATAGCAGATAGTATGGCTATAGCAACTGGTGGTGCTACATTTTTAATAAACAGAACAAACACATACTTAAAACAAGGCATGTCACAAGCTGAAGCTGATGCTAAGGCTTTTGAAGATTTTGCTAAAATTTCTGACGAAACACAGCAATCTGGTGATCCAATGTTAATATCAGCTCAACAGTCTAGTCACCTAGGTAGATTAATACTAGCTTTTCAAAATACACCTATGCAATATACTAGGTTAATGAAAAAAGCTGGTCAAGATCTTATAAATAGAAGGGGTGATGATAAAACAAATTTATCTAAAATAATGTATTATGGTTTTATTCAAAACCTTATATTCAACTCTTTACAACAAGCTTTATTTGCTATGTTGCCTGACTTTGAAGACGATGATGATTTAACAGAAGAACAACTTGAAGAGAAAAGGCAAAAAATGGAAAGCCAAAAAACTACAAGAGTATTAAACGGTATGATTGATTCTATATTAAGAGGTTCTGGTTTAGCTGGAGCGGTTGTATCAACTATGAAAAATACTATAATGAAATTTTATCAGCAAGAACAAAAAGGATATATGGCTGACCACACGTATACATTAATAGAATTAGCAAATATATCTCCTCCAATAGGTTCTAAATTAAGAAAAGTTTATAGTGCAATACAATCTTATAAGTTTAACAAAGATGTTATGAGCCAAAGAGGTTTTTCTTTAACTACTGAAGGTAGACTTAATATATCTCCTAGCTATGAAGTTATAGGTAACTTATTATCAGCAGGTTTCAATATTCCTTTAGATAGAGCTGTTGTTGAACTACAATCTATATCAGAGGCTTTAGATTCAAGAAACACATCTTATCAAAGAATAGCATTAATGTTAGGTTGGAGAAACTGGGATGTAAATGCTAAAAATGAAGAAAACGATTTTATAAAATTAGTGTACAAAGAGTTAAAAAAAGCACAAGCAAAAGAAAAAAGAAAAAAGAAAAAAGTAATACAAACAAACTAAAAGAAACTAAAAACAAGTAATACTAAACTTAAACCCTTCTTACAACTATGAGAAATATTTTAACATTAATTTTTCTGTTTATTAGCTTTAGTCTAATAGGACAAG
>Ga0209199_1005928_pt1 | contig 10488 bp, 2 predicted proteins | sample COGITO_mtgs_1105_7_FD_184805 | JGI IMG/M metagenome (GOLD analysis project Ga0209199, IMG submission 184805) | Pelagic marine microbial communities from North Sea - COGITO_mtgs_110523 (SPAdes) (version 2) | ecosystem: Environmental > Aquatic > Marine > Epipelagic ...
ACTGATAGAAATGACCGTTAAATTCGGTCCAAGCCGGTTGTGTGGTATCAATCGGCGCGTTTAGGGTGATGTTCTCAATCGCCAACGTCGTCTCGGGCGCGTCGTTCACGCCTGTGATGACCACGTCGATAGAAGAAGGTGTCGCGGTTGTACCACTGTCGGACAGGTTGTAATTTATGGTGATGGTGCGTACCTCACCCTGTGCAAGATCCTGAAAGGCCGCGTCGGAAAAGTCTGCCGTGAGCGTGCTGCCCGAGAAAGTGATGCCGGGCTCAAGACCTGTGACGCCTGTGATCGTCAGCCCAGCTGTTTCACCGAAGTCCAAATCGGCAGCACCGGTCAAAAGATCGATGGAGGCCGTGCCGCTGTCTTCATTTCCTGCCAGTGGCGAGAGGGCTGTGGTATAGAACGGCAGGTCGTTTGACCCGTTGACCTGCACTGTTGCGTTGGCTCTTCCGTTGCCACCATCTCCGTCATTGGCGGAGATCCAAAATTGCATCGTAACGCTCTGGCCTTGCGGCAGATAGTCAAACACATTGTCGGGTGCATCAAACTGCCACGCGACTTGACCTGTTGACTCGCCTGCATTTTTTGTGGGTGTCAGCGTGAAATAGCTCTCCAACGTCGCATCGGTTGGCAAGCCATTGGTCACGCCGCTTAAGCTACGTACTTCAACCGACGCAGAATGTCCGATATCGGACAGATCAACATCCGTAAATGCTTGCGTGTCAGACACAGAGCGGATTGTCATACTGTTGCTCGTGCCTGCAGTTTCAGAAAACACAGCAAAGCCAGCTTCGGTAAACATCGGTGTATCATTCACACCGGTGATTGTGACCGTAAGGAGCTGGGTGAGACCACCCGTCGTGCCGGCGATATATCCTTCTTGGAAGGTTTCACCGACGCTCAAGCCGTCAACGGCAGAGCTTGCGTTATTGATTGAGTAGTTCCACATGCCCGCGGCGTCGATTGAGAACCCTGCCCCGGAAATGGGCAAACTGAGGCTTTCCGCGACCCATGTCTGGGCAGGGCCATCGGGGTCCGTAATCGTCAGTTGTCCGGTAAAGATGTCGTTAGGATCGTCTTCGATCAGTGATCCTGCGATGTCACCACCGATGACTGGGGTGTCATTATTGCCGTTGATTGTGATGTTGATGATCTGTTGCGTCCCGTCTTCGGATGCGATCGTAAACAGATCGCCCAGCGTCTCGCCGCCTAACAGTTCGTTCACATCGGTATTGGCGTTGTTGAGCGTGTAGCTCCACGTGCCGCCTGCGTTCACACTGAACGTGCCGCGCCCTGACAACGTCGCCGTCGCGCCTTGGACAAGAAAAGCGTCGTCTGTGTTGTCGACGTCCATGCTTGTGGCAATACCCGATATCGTATCGTTTACATCGTCTTCGTCCACACTGCCGGTTATCACGCCACCAATGGTGGCTGCGTCGTTGAAACCTTGGATTTCAATCGCAATGACTTGCTCTGTTCCGTCGGTGGTGCTGATGGTGAAGGAATCGTTAAACGTGTCACCTACGTTCAGACCGTCAATCGCCAAGTTCAAAGGATTGGCCGCATAAGTCCAATTCCCGAGTGCTGAGAACGTGAACGTCCCCTCACCAGATACGGTTGCTGTGGGCGTGGACACAACGGTCCAACTGTTATCGGCGTCGTCGGCGTCCACATCGGTGCTGAAAAGATTTCCGCTGATAGCCCCCGTAAAGCCAACTTCATTTACGGCCATCCCAAGCGCACCCGTGATGTCCGCATCATCATTCGATCCGGTGATGGTGATCGTGATATCTTGTGGGGTGCCATCCGTCGTATTGACGGTAAATATGTCGAAAACCGTATCGCCATCGTCGAGCGCATTGACCGCAGCACTGCCATTGCTCAGGGTATAGTCCCACGTCCCGTCGGTGCCGATTTCATATGTGCCATAGGTCGTGGCGACGGGTCCGGATGTTGCATTCCAAGCATCGTCTGCGTCGCCAATGTCGGGGTCTACGCTGTCCAGATCACCGCTGGCTGTGCCCGGCGCCCCGTCTTCGACCACGCTACCAGTCATATCGCCCGTGATCGTCGCAGGCGTGCTGATCCCGTTAACCGTAATCGTGACGGTTTCGATTGTAGAAGTCGCAAGTCGGGTATCTGTCGCCTGAATCTGGACCGTCACATCGCGCGAATTGCCTGAGCCCAGATCAAAGAAATCTGTGCCCGGATCAAACTGCAGGGTCGTCGTGCCAACGGGAATGACCGCACTGCCCTCTGCCGGTCCCGTTATGATGGTGTAGGTCAGCGTGCTGCCATCGTCTTCACTGTCGATGTCATCCCCCAGCAGGCTCAAATCAACGTCGATAGTGGCGGCATCAGCCGCACCCGCGCCTGTTCCTGCCGCGAGGGTCGGCGCATCGTTGACGCCTGTCACGATCACATTGACAGCCGCTGGCGTGAACGCGCCAGTACCGGACCCGTCTGTCAGCCCGTAGTTTACCACAATGGCTCTGGTCTCACCCAGTGACAGATCTTGGAACGCGGCATTGTCAAAATCAACAAAGAGCTGGTTGCTGGCAATCGAAATTCCGGGTTGAACAATTGGCGCTCCTGCAATGCCCGGCGTTTCGCCGTTGTCCAGATCTACGGCACCTGCAAGCAGGTTGATGGATTGAAGGCCGCTGTCTTCATTGCCCTCGAAATCACCGAGTGGCGCCGTGTAGAACGGCAGGTCGTTCGCACCTATTATGTTGATTGGAAGCGTGAAAGTATCGCTGCCGCCATCGCCATCATCCACGGTGATATCATAGCGCAACGTGACTGCCTCGCCGCCCGCAAGGTAGTCAAAGACGCTGTCCTGCGCGGCAAAAGACCAGTCCACGATGCCAGTGGATGCACCGGCAAGCTTGGTTGTGTTCAGTGTTAAATAGCTCTCCAGCACCGATGCTGAGGGCAACCCTACAGCAACTCCAGCAAGGGAGAGGTTCGTGATCGTTGGGGTATGGCCAACATCAGAGAGATCAATATCACTGAACGTGTTCGAACCAGAACCGCCGCGGATCGTCGTGCTGTTGCTAGTGTCCAGCAGTTCCTGAATTCCAGCGGCGCTTGCAAAGAGGAATTCAGGCGCGTCATTGGTACCCGTAACGGTAATGTTCACATCAACGGTGTTGGACGTCGCCGCGTTGCTGTCAGTTGCGCGCACGCCCACTGTGACAACGCGTTCTTCTCCTGCGGCGAGGTCCTCGAAATCCGACCCCGGCGCAATCGACAAAGTCCCGCTGGAGATTGTCGCTGTTCCAAACGCTGGCGGCGTCACGATGGCGTAGGTCAGCGATGCGGCGGTGTCATCAGAATCAACATCCGATCCCAACGTCTCGAGATCGAACTCAATCCCCTCGTCGTCTTCGCTCGCCGTACCATTCCCTGCAATCATGACGGGCGCATCGTTTTCGCCGGTGATGGTGATCGTGACTATTTGTGGCGTGCCGTCTTGGGTTGTTGCAGTAAAAGTATCCTGCCGCGTCTGACCCGGCGGCAGCGCATTGATCGTCGGGTTCGCGTTGTCCAGTGTGTAGGTCCAGACACCCTGGCCGTTGATCTGATAGGTGCCAAAGCCCTGATCCGATGGTGCGTTGGTGGCCGTCTGCCAGCTGTCATTGGGATTATTGGCGTCGATGTCAGTGTGGTTCAAATTACCGCTTACGGTTGACGCAGCGCCCGCATCTTCGAACACAGAGCCCGTCGTGGCACCGGTGATCAATGCCACATCGTTGCTGCCCTGAAGGGTGATCGTGATCTGTTGTGGTTCGGATGCAGCACCCTCTGCGTCGGTATATATGACGCGGAACGTGTCTGTGGCGGTCTGACCCGCGCCCAAACTGTCGGCAAGAACCTGTGACAGCGTATAGACCCATTGCCCTGATGTCGCGCCGATGGTTGCGGTGCCAAACTGCGCAGCGCCCGTCGCGGTGACGGACCAAGCGCCCGGTGTCGTGCCTTCGTCGATGTCGACATAATCCAACGTTGCGCGCGCAAAGCCATTGCCCGGCGTCAGCGTGCCTGCCTCGACGACGGTGCCGATGATCTGGCTCGCGGTCGCGACAATTTCAGGCGCACTGTTGGTGCCGTTGATGGTGATAGCGACCGTGATGGTATCGGTAGCGCCAAACTCATCGGTAACTGTTGCGGTATAATGCTCGACTTCGGCGTCACCTGCGCCCAAGGAGGCAACGGCATTCGGGTTGGCGGTATAGGTCCAGACACCGGTGGTGGCATTGATGCTCATGCTGCAAAAGGCGTTGCCGCCCAGACCGGTATCTACGGCAATGCCCCACGTGGCTGCCACGACCGCATCATCGGGATCGCTGGCAAAAAGCTGTCCCGTTGCGACCAATACGCCCTCTTCGGTGTGCGCCCCTGTGGTTGCAGAAGTCGTTGCGTTGACCTCAGGGCGGTCGTTGGTGCCGGTGATGGTCAGGATGATGTCTTGGGTGGCTGTCGCGCCATCTGCATCCGTGATCGTCGCGGTAAAACGGTCCTCGACCGTCGCGCCCTGACGCAGGAAATTTGTCGCGGAACCGTCAACAACATAAGCCCAAACGCCAGTGGATGCGTTGATCTCAAGGCTGCCATAACCGGGGCCAACCGGTGCGACTGACCATGTGCCGGGCGCATTGACGGGCTCGTCCACGTCAATATAGGCCAAGGTGCCCGTGGCGTCAGGTCCACCAGCAGTGTCGAACGCCGTTGTCTGTTCAACAGCCGTGCCTGTAATTGTGCTGTTGGCCAGATCAATGGTAGGCGCGTCATTAGTGCCGGTTACATCGAACTGGTATGTGGTGACCGCAGTGGCCCCTTGCGCATCGCGTACTTCGACATCGACAAATATGGCACGTGTTTCACCCGTTGCCAAATCGTCAAACGCACCATCCGGATCAAACCGCAGAGTGCCGCCCGTAACGCTGGCAATGCCCGCCGCGGGTCCAGAGACAACCGCAAAGCTGAGGCTTGCTGCCGTATCGCCACTGTCGGGGTCGGCCGCATTTGCACGCAGGTCAAGCGTGACCGCCACGTCATCTTCCAATAATGCCGTGGTTTGCGCGGACAGGCTTGGCGCATCATTTGAGCCGGTAACAGTCACGGTAATGTCTTGTGTGTCGCTCAGCCCGTCTGCATCGGTGATGGTCGCGGTAAAGCTCTCGGTTCGTGTTTCGCCCGCATTCAAACTATCGGCTGCGGTTTCATCCAGCGTATAGAGCCAGACACCCGTCGCTGCGTTGATCTCGATACTGCCAAGCGCTGTTGCCGCTGGGCTAACAGACCAAACCCCGCTGGTCGGGGTCGCCGCATCGGGATCGTCATATCCTAGCGTGCCGCCGGTGGTCAGGGTGACATCTTCGGTCACGCTGCCTTGGGCTTGAACGGCGTTTGAGGTGATTTCAGGTGCTGTCTGCGTACCGGTGACCACAACCGACATTTCGGTCACTGTGCTGGCGCCATTGCTGTCTGTGACGCGTATGTCAAAGGTAACGGTTTGCGTCTGGCCATCGGGCAAGCTGTCGAAATCTGTGCCCACGGCAAAGCGCAACGTATCGCCCGTCAGGGTCAGCGTTCCGGCCTCAGGCGCGCGCGCGATGGCGTAGCTGAGCGTGGCGTCGGTGTCGGCGCTGTCAGGATCACTGGCCAATGCATCAAGAGCGATCACAATGCTGGGCGTGTCCGCGTCGATGTTTTGACTGGTGCTGTTCAAAAGCGGCGCGTCATTGGTGCCGGTGATGGTGATGATCTGGCTGTCGGTTGCCCCCGCCGCGTCGGTGACAGTGGCGGTAAAGGTTTCTGTCCGCGTCTCACCTGCGTTCAGACTGTCTGCCGTAGTATTGTCCAGAGTATAGAGCCAATCGCCGGACCCTGACCCGATGCTCATTGCGCCAAATGGACCGTTTTGAGGTGAAATCGTCCAAATGGCATCACCGGGCGCGGTTTCATCCACGTCGGTATAGGCCAGTTGCCCCGTTGCGGTGGCGGTGCCTGAGATGGTCCCGTCCTCGCGGACTGCCCCTTTGGTCACCGCCGAGGTCTGCGTGATCTGGGGCGCATCGTTAGTGCCTGTGACGGTCACTTCGACGGTGGCTGTTGCGGTTTCACCTGCGGCGTCAGCCGCCGTCACTGTGATGGCAACCGTGCGTGTTTCGCCCTGCCCCAGTGTATCGAATGCACCGTCAGTGCCAAAGCTGAGCGTGGTGCCATTGATCGACGCAGAACCCGCCGCCGGCGCACCGGTAATTGTATAGTTCAGCGTGCTGCCGTCCTCGCCCGCGTCGGGGTCCGATCCAAGCGTCGACAGATCAAGCGTGATTTGGCCCGTGTCCTCGCTCAAACTCAGGGAAGTGCCCGCCAATTCAGGTACACTGTTTGTACCGGTCACTGTGATTGTCACACTGCCCGATACTGAGGCACCGCCCGCATCCGTCGCGGTCAGGTTCAGGACAACCAAGGCCGTTTCACCTGCTGCCAGCGTTAAAAAGTCGCTGCCCGGGGCAAAGATCAGGTCGGTGCCGACAATTTGCGCGCTGCCCTGCGCGGGGCTGCCGACGAGCGCATAGATCAGCGTGGCGCCGTCTTCGCCTGCATCGGGGTCCGCCCCCAGAACTGCCAGATCAACTGTGAGGCTGGCCGCATTTTCGGCAACATCTGCTGTCGCGTTTGCAGCAAAGCTGGGCGCGCTGTTGGTGCCGGTCACGGTGATCGTCACGCTGGCAGGCACAGAAATGCCGCCCGCATCTGTAGCGGTAAAGTTCACGACAACGTCGGTTGTCTCGCCCGCTGCCAGTGCCGCGAAATCGTCGCCGGGTGTAAAGATCAGGTTGGTCCCTACGATCTGCGCGCTGCCTTGCGTGGGGTTGCCGACGAGCGCGTAGTTCAGCGTGCTGCCGTCTTCGCCCGCGTCCACATCCGAGGCGAGCAGGCTCAGATCGACGGTGACCTGCGAGCCGCTTTCAAGCGCTGTACCGCTGCCATTAAGAACGACTGGCGCATCATTCGTGCCCTCGATCGTGACGTCTATGTCTTGACTGGCACTGCCACCGAAAGGGTCTGTCACGGTCGCCACGAACCGCTCGACAAAGCTGTCGCCGGTGGTCAGCGCCTGCGCGGCCGCCTCATCCAGTGTGTAGGTCCATGTGCCAGTGACAGGATCAATGATCATCGCGCCGAAATTGGTGGTGTTGGTCGCATCAATAGCCAATGTCCAGATCGGGATAGCGCCGTCTTCGTCCGGATCGACAGCCGTGATATCGCCAGTTGCCTGCGGCGAGCCGGGGCCAGCCGCACCGGCCTCAACAACAATTCCGCTGCTCTGGCACTGTGTGATCACGGGCGCGTCGTTCTCACCGGTTAGCGTGATGGTGATAATCTGGTCCGAGGTCGCCCCCAGCCCATCGGTCAGGCGTGCGGTGAAAAACTCGTCAACCTGCGCACCTTGGCCCAGACTGTCGGCCCTGCTCTGGTCCAGCGTGTAAAGCCACGCGCCGGTGTCAGGATCAATGGTCATGCTGCCGCGCGTGTCGCCCACCGGGCTGACGGACCAAAGCGCGACCTCGCCGGGGGCTGCGTCAGGATCCGAAAACGTCAGCGTTCCGCTGGCCGTGCTCACGCCGCCATCAGCGGCGGCGCCAGTCAGGTCTTGGGCGGTCGCGATGATCTCGGATTCGTCGTTGGCACCGATGACTGTGATTGTGATGGTCTGCTGTGCGGCGGCGCCTAACGTATCTGTGACGGTGGCGGTAAAGGTCTCGATGACCTCCTCGCCCTCGCGCAGGCTTTGGGCGGCGGCCTCGTCCAGGGTATAGTGCCATTCACCGGTAAGCGCATCAATCACCATGCTGCCCAAACTTGGCCCGTCCGGGGCAATCGTCCAAGCGGCGATGTCACCGGGTTGTCCATCAGGATCGGTGTAGCGCAAAGTGCCAGACGCGTCCGAACCTTCCATTGCGGCAAGACGCAGGGCGGGCAAGGCGCTCTCTGCGGCCTCCGGGTCAAAACCGTCCTCGAATACTGTCGCTTCGATGTCCTCAATGGAGAATTCGATCGTCGGCGCGTCGTTAAAGCCGGTCACAGTGATGGCAATTTGCTGGCTGGCAGTCGCACCAAAGGCGTCGGTTACCGTGGCGGTAAACGTCTCGGTGACCATATCGCCATTGCCCAACACATCTGCCGCGCGTTCATCCAGCGTATAGACCCAAACCCCTGTTGGCGCGTCGATGCTTATAGCACCCAAAGCGGTGGCATTGACTGCATCGGCCACCACAGACCATTGGCCCGGCGTGTCGCCCTGATCCACGTCAAAAAAGCCAAGCGCACCTGTCACACTGCCTGCATCTGCGGGGCCGTCGCCTTCAACTCCGACCGGATCGGGGGCCTCTTCATCGACCGGTTCCAGCGTGTTGAATCCTGTGATGCTCTCGCTGAGGGTCTCCTGTGGCGCGTCCGAGGTGATTACCGGGCCATCGTTGCTGCCCGTGATCGTGACCTCGACGGTTGTGTTGCCCACGGCGCCGCCACCATCGGTGATGCTGGCAATGAAGGTTTCGACCACGTTTTCATCTTGCGCCAGCACATCTGCGGCGGTCTGGTCCAGATCATAAGTCCAATCACCGGTCGTGGCATCAATCGCGATCACACCAAAGGCTGTCGTATTTGCCGCCGAGGCCGCAATGCTCCACACGCCGGGTGCGCTGCTGGTTTCATCCACATCGCTGTATGTGACGCGTCCCGAGGCGCGCCCGCTGACCTCACTGGCATTCAGGCCAGTTTCGAATGCGCTGCCGGCTGCAAGGGTGAAATCCACGACAGGTGCATCATTCACGCCGTCCACGACGACTGTGATCTCGCTTTCGCTGATCGCGCCTTCGCTGTCTTACGCGGTAACTACAAAACTGTCGGTTCCTTCAAAATCGGGGTTCGGGGTGTAGGTATATACACCATCGGTGTCCAGAACCACGGAACCATTGAGCGCACCACGCACCAATGTGACCTCAAAAGGGTCGCCGTCGCGGTCCGTAACCGGCAAACGGCCCGTGATCGGCGTATCCTCAACCGATCTGATCGGAATCGGGGCAAATTCGGGCGCGCCATTGCCGTTGGAGGCGACCTGTGTGCCACCCGCCGTATCGTTCAGCCCTGCGTCATCTTCATCCGCAGGTTGAGTGTTGTTTTCGGGCAGGGGTTCGTCTGTGCCGTCAAGTTCGGGGTTGCCCGATCCTGATTCGCCGGCATCACTGCCGTCGCCAGTTTCATCCAGCGGGGGGGGGCGGCGCAGTCTCTTCGGTCTCATTCGCACCGTCTTCGATCAGGTCGGTATCGGGTGCCAGATCGTCCAAAGGCGCGTCGCTATCTCCTTCATCCAGTTCCACAAATGTCTCACCACGTGCGACCCGCGCGATCGCGGATTGAAACGCCGCAACGGCTTGTGACAAGAGCACCGCGTCGTCACTCAGATCGGCTGCAAAACGCTCGACCTCGATCGGGGGTTCGTTGGTAAAGGGCGGTCTGATGATCCATTTGGTGTCGGTGTTGGTGATCGTCGAAATCAAGTTCCCGGCCAGATCGAACAGATCAATCGAGCCCGTACCACCATCTGGGTCAGGGTTCAGTGAAACGGTTACCGTGGCCACGCCATTGGTGGTCTGGATGTCGATCAATATCGTCGTGCCGCGGATGCCCATCGTGGCGGCCGGCGTGTTGATTTCAATCCCGCCAGTGCCCGCAGCCTGACCTGCGATAAACACAAAGCCGCCTTCAACCAGATCAAAAATACCTGAGTTTTCAACGCTTTCCGGGTCATAGATAAGCTCGTCCAGCACCATGCGAGAGCCTGACGCCAGCGTAAATATTGTGCCGTCAGTGAATGTCAGGCCCAGCGTGCTACCCTGATCTGTGCGCACCACATCGCCCTGAAATACCTTTGTGCCAATCTCAAGCTGGACGACCGTGCCATCTGTGCGCTGGGCGAATGCGCCGCCATTGACGGTCTCTACCTGACCGATGGCATCGGCAAGCGGCGTAGTTCCTGACTGGGCATATTGTCCCGGAAAAAGCGGCCCAGCCAACCGTTCAACAACGCGGCCTGCAAGGCTGGCGCCGTCAGATGACAGAACATCAGCACGCAGGTCATCCGCAAAATAGTCCACTAAACGGACAACAGCGCCGGACGGGTCTTGCAGGATCACATCGGAACCGACGCGACCAAACTCGGACGAAAAGAGCATGAACCCGGCGGGGACACTAAACGTCCCGTCAGATCCTACAGAAATAGCGATATCTGTCTCATGCGGAATATTGCTTGAGGGACCAGATTGAAGCATGGCAAAAAAACCTCGGAATAACTCTAAAATAATAAAGCTATTATACCGCTTCTACTCCAAAACCCGAAATTTCTCGTGGGTTATGATGCGGAAGTTGTCTGCGACCTTGTCGCGGAAGTTTTTCCAATCCTGCGGG
>Ga0209199_1005936_pt1 | contig 10475 bp, 7 predicted proteins | sample COGITO_mtgs_1105_7_FD_184805 | JGI IMG/M metagenome (GOLD analysis project Ga0209199, IMG submission 184805) | Pelagic marine microbial communities from North Sea - COGITO_mtgs_110523 (SPAdes) (version 2) | ecosystem: Environmental > Aquatic > Marine > Epipelagic ...
AAAACACGCAAATACATCTAGGGCGTTTTATAGATAGTGTATCGCCCAGGCGTATCATAGCAGATGGAAGCAATTATAAAAGCTACGTAGATCGCTGGAGGCAAACATGCATTGAAAAAAAAATCCCTTTTCACAGCACCTATGAAAAGGGAGCTTTTATATGGCAGTAAGTTTTACTTAGATTTAAAAGTACCTTTAAAATTCTTTTGATACATATCCCACTGTGCTCTGGTGGTTACCTCCTTGTATTTATCTGTAGCAATCATTTTTAAAAACAGCTCTAGCTCTTGAGGTGTTTGATACCCAACTATAGACTGTATTAATGTCCCGTCACTCTCAAAAAACGTCAAACTAGGATACCCTTGAAGCTTTAATGCATCTGCAAAAAAATGAGTAGCATTTCTCCCTCGTTTAGCCTCTCTGTAATTTGGGTTTGTGTAGGTAAACCCCTGATATGTGATTGAGTCTTTACCCTCTGCATTAAACTTTACGGGATAAAAGTGCTTGCTTATATAGGCAATCACATCTGGATTACTAAAGGTGTTTTTATCTAGCAGTTTACAAGGGCCACACCAGGTGGTGTACACATCCATAAATATTTTTTTGGGCATTTGTTGTTGGGCAACAAGCGCCTGATCCATAGACATCCATGCTATTTCTTGAGCTGTTAAGGCTGCTGTAGAGATTAAAAAAGTGAGTACTAAAAGTGCTTTTTTCATAAACTGTGATAAACAAAAAACGTTCCATAAATGGAACGTTTTTTATGAGTGTAAATTGTACTGTTAGCGAACTCCATGCATTAATTTCTTAATAACAGGATATAATGCAGCAGACAAAACACCAAGTCCTATTGCAACAGCTGTTAGCAACCAGAAAAAGTAACTTAATCCCTCTGACTTAGCAATACCCTCTGAGGCTTCTCCAAAAACACCAGCTAACTTCATACCAATGGCCACCGCAAGGTACCAAATACCGAACATCATTGCTATCATTCTTCCTGGCACTAACTTACTAACATAGGAAAGTGCTACTGGCGAAATACATAACTCACCCATTGTATGGAAAAAATACACTAAAATTAACCATATCATGCTTACAGATGCGGTTTTAGCACCTACAGGAATATCTGCTGCTCCAATTGCAACACATGCCATACCAATACCAAGTAAAACCATACCTATTGCATATTTCATGTTAGCGTTAGGATTATATTTACTCTCCCACCATTTTGAAAACAGAGGAGCCATTGCTATAATAAATAAAGAATTTAACACCCCAAACCAAGATGCAGGTACCTCTGCAATTTCTTTTTGGAATTCTGTGTATAACATCCATAGAGCAATAATCCATATAATGATAAAACTTAATCCCAAAAATATATTTGACAATGCATATTTTGAGAATGTCTTCTTAAACAACAACCACAATACCCATGTAATGATACCTAGAGGTATTATTGTCATTAATGAATTAATAACTTTAAAGATTAATGCGGTATCTCCCTCTAAAACTCTTTGTGTATAATCTCTAGCAAAAATGGTTAAAGAACTTGGGGCTTGTTCAAAAATTGCCCAGAAGAAAATTGTTATAAATGCAAAGAAAACAACTGCAATCATACGATCTCTTATAATTCGAGTATATTTTGGAATTCTTATAAATAGCAACATTATGAACAAGATCAATGCAAAAATTATGATGATGTTTGGACCAGACATGCCAAAAGCCTCAAAATTAAAAAGGTTGTACTTCCCGTCACTAATCTTAGCTACAGGATCATTTAAAATCCAAGCTAAACCAAGTACAGAAGAGATAGCAATTAAAGTTAACTGAAATGGCGTAAATGGATTTAATTTATTTTCATCTAAGGAGGTGTCTATTGTTTCATCAATTTCCACAGAAGGTTTTAACCCTATACTCCCAAAAATATCCTGAGCAAACCAAAATTGCAACAAGCCAAATAACATAAAGATTCCAGCCACTCCAAATCCCCAACTCCAACCTATTGTTTCTCCTAAGTATCCACAAAGTAAAATTCCTAAAAATGCACCAGCATTAACTCCCATATAAAAAATAGTATAAGCTCCATCTTTCTTCTCAGGTTTATCAGCATACATTTTAGAAATAATTGAAGTCATGTTTGGTTTAAAAAAACCACTACCAAAAACAAGTAATGTCAACCCAGTATATATAAAAAAAGGTGTTTCAATTGCCATCGCTCCATGACCTAAAGTCATAAGTAAGGCCCCTATAACAACTGCCCATCTATACCCAATTTTCTTGTCTGCCATATATCCACCTAATAATGTGGATAGATAAACTAATGATGTATATGTACCAAAAATAGCAAAAGCGTGTTCTCTTGGCCAGCCCCAACCACCATCCATTAAGGATGCGGTAAAAAACATAACTAATAATGCTCGCATTCCATAATAAGAGAAACGCTCCCACATTTCAGTAAAAAATAGCACAAACAACCCAGCTGGGTGTCCTATAACTTTGTCTTTAAATAGGTTTTCAATATCTGTATTCATATTTTAATTTTAAGTTATTTAAATAAAGGAGCCTTGTATTTTTATGGAAGGCTTTATTTATTATTAATCCTAGGTTAATTCAAATTATTCTGTTTGGGTATTAATTATTCTTTCATTATCCTCAGCGCCATGTGTTAATTTTTCAAGTTTATTTCTAAACACCATGACCAATAAACCAAATAGTACACAAAAAACAGCAATGCCAGTAAAAATAGTATACTCTCCAAGTTCAGAAGCTGATTCACCTAAAAGACCTGCAAGTTTGTTACCAAAACCAGTCATTGCAAAATACACCCCCATCATTATTGAACCGTATTTTACCGGTGATAATTTTGTGATATAAGATAATGCTACAGGTGACAAGCATAATTCACCAATTGTATGGAATAAATAAGCTAATACTAACCAATACATTGCAGAAGAACCCCCGTCATCATATTGCATTGAAGCTCCAGTCATAAAAAAGAAACCTGCCCCCATGATTATTAGCCCTAAAATCATTTTAAATAATGATGTAGAGAGTTTACCATTTAATTTTCGTTTAGCCCAATACGCAGCGACAACTGTACCAAAAATTATTATAAACATCGCGTTTAAAGACTGAAACCAAGATGCTGGAACTTCCCAACCCATTAACATTCTGTTGGTTTTCTCTGATGCGTAAATATTCATTAACCCACCAGCTTGCTCAAAAGCTCCCCAAAACACAATTACTAATAAGAATGAAATAAATAGCACAACTACTCTATCTTTTTCGATTTTTGAAAGTGGTCTTTTTGAAGCTGCCTTTTCTTCTTCATTTTCTGAAGTTCCTAAGAAATTACCAACATGTTTTAAATGCTTTTGTCCAAGAACATATTGTATTAAACCTAATGCCATACCAATTCCAGCAAGACCGAAACCGTAATGCCACCCATACACTTCACCAACATAGCCAACAATTAAACTTGATAAGAAAGCACCAACATTAATCCCAATATAAAATATTGTAAAGCCTTTATCCCTTCTAATATCACCTTGTTTATACAAGCCACCTACCATTGTAGAAATATTAGGTTTCAACATACCCACACCTCCAATAATTAAGCCTAATCCTGTGTAGAATGCCCACATCTCTTCCACAGCTAAAACACTATGACCAAATACTAAAAGAATACCTCCAAGTAATACAGATTTTCGCTGCCCTATAAGTTTATCTGCAATGATACCCCCTGGAATAGAAGCTACATAAACAAGCATCGTATAGGTTCCATATAGTGACAATGCATCTCCATTAGACCAACCTAATCCTGCATTATCTGCAGTTGCTTCTGCAACTAAATAAAGCACGAGAATTGCGCGCATACCATAATAAGAAAAGCGCTCCCACATTTCTGTAAAAAACAGTACGTAGAGTCCTACGGGATGTCCAAATAATTCTTTCGGTTTTACTAATTGGGTAGTTGCCATAGATATATGATTAGTTAGTTAATTGATTATAAGTTCTGTTTTATAAAATTGGTCATTTTAGTATATAAATGCAGGCGTGTGTTACCTCCATAAATACCGTGATTTTTGTCTGGATAAATAGCCCAGTCAAACTGTTTATTGGCCTGCACTAATGCTTCTACCAAACGGGTGGTGTTTTGCACATGTACATTGTCATCTGCACTACCATGTACTAGTAAAAACTTTCCTTTTAAACCGTCTACATGATACATCGGTGAGTTGGTGTCATAGCCACTAGCATTTTGTTGAGGTGTAGACATATAACGCTCTGTGTAGATAGTATCATAAAATCTCCAGCTACTTACCGGAGCTACTGCAATTGCCATAGAGAAGGTCTCTGGCCCTTGAAACAAACAGTTACTTGACATAAAACCACCATAACTCCAACCCCAAATACCAATTCTATTGGCATCTATATACGGTAGAGCGCCCAATTTATTTGCTGCAGTAATTTGATCCTGCACTTCATATTTTCCAAGCTCTAACTGTGTTACTTTCTTAAAATCTCTTCCTTTTAAACCAGTCCCTCTCCCATCTATACACACTACAATATACCCTTGTTGTGCTAGCATTTGGTGCCAATAATCATTAGTCCCGTTCCATTTATTGGCTACATTTTGAGAACCAGGGCCCGAGTATTGATACATAAAAAGGGGATATTTTTTGGAAGGGTCAAAATCCAAAGGCTTAATGGTGTACATGTTTAAATCATTCCCGTTTACAGAGATGGTAGAAAATTCTTTTTCAGACATTTTATACCCCGCCACTTTGCTGGCTAAATCTGTATTATCTTTTAGTTGTTTAAGTTCTGCTGCTGTTTTGGCATCATGCAGAGTAAAGACACTTGGAGTGGTAGCGCTTTGAAATGTATTGATATAGTATGAGTAATCTGCACTAAAGGCGGCGCTGTTGGTTCCAGTGGCTACAGATAGCTCTTTCTTGTTTTTACCTTTTGCGTTAATACTATACACACCACGGTTAATACTACCGTTTTCTGTACTTTGGTAAAACACGGTATTACTTTTTGGGTCATACCCGTAATAATTAGTAACCTCCCAGGCACCTTGAGTGATTTGATTTTTAAGATCTCCACTTTTATTAAAATGGTAGATATGATTCCAACCATCACGCTCGCTGGTCCAAATAAAGCTATTGTCTTTGAAAAAAGTTAGGTTATCTGTGACATCAACATAGGCATCATCTTTTTCTTGTAACACAAGAGACGTTTGGTTTTTATTGGCATCAACAAAAATAAGATCTATGGTGTTTTGTTTTCTATTTGTAGTCTGGACACTAAGTACGTTGGTATCTTGGGTCCATTTAATTCTTGGGATGTAATAGTTATTGTGCCCAGACAAATCTACATTACTTGTTTTTTCACTCTCAAGATCATAAAGGTGCAATGAGACTTGTGCATTGGGATCTCCAGCTTTAGGATATTTAAAAACTTGTTGGGTTGGGTATAATCCTGTCCCGTACACATCCATAGAAAAACGCGGCACATTGGTTTCATCAAACTTAATATATCCTATTTTAGACCCGTCTTTATTCCACTCAAAAGCTCTTACAAAAGCAAACTCTTCTTCATACACCCAGTCTGTAATACCATTAATAATGCTATTTTTAAGACCGTCTTTGGTGATTTGAGTAGTAACACCAGTGCTTAGGTTTTTAATAAAAATATTATTATCATACCCATAGGCCACTTTGGTTCCGGCAGGATTTAATAATGGTTCTTGTATTTTATTTTCTGAAACAAGCATCATTTTTTTAGTAACCACGTCATACACGTAATAGGTTCCTAGGGTAGAGCGTCTATAGATTTGTTGTAAATCTGTTGCTAATAAAACTTTAGTTTCATCTTCGCTAAGGGTGTATGTATAAAAATAATTCGCATCCTTTATTTGAGATGAAGATACAATTGTGTTTACTTTTTTTCCGGTTATGTAATCATACACATCTACAGAAGATCCGCCAGATAGCCTGTTGTAGTTAAGCACTGCATATTGTTTGCCGTTTTTAAGAGAACGTAATTCATCAAGGCCTTGGGTTCTAAAATCACCGCTCCATATTTCTTCAAGATTGATTTGTTTTTGTTGCCCTGTTGCAACACTAAAACTTATAATAAAAAGGAGCAAAAAGCCTAGGCGCATAATTGTATTTAATGTGTTAATTTTATAGTATCACAAGTTTAATAAAATTATATGAAACAAGGCCCTTTTTTGGAGTTAAAAACAAGGATAGCAAGGCGCCAGTAAAAATAGTAAGCTCCTAAAAAAATTATTATTTCAAGGTGCTTTGATTTTAAGCAACATTATATGCTTTGTAGTATCTTTGACTTTTAAAACTAAAATGTATGTCAAATCCAATCTCAGGATTTTCAAAACTTTCAAAGGCTCAAAAAATAGCGTGGCTTACCAAGACCTATTTTAAAGCAAACGAGCAAGCAACAGATGTGTTAAAGAGGTATTGGAACTCAGACAACGAGTTACAAAAACTACATGACGATTTTATAGAAAATACAATATCTAATTATTACTTGCCTATGGGTATTGCGCCAAATTTCTTGGTAAACCAAGATTTATATGCAATCCCAATGGTTATTGAAGAAAGCTCTGTGGTGGCTGCTGCAAGTAATGCTGCAAAATTCTGGCTAGACAAAGGCGGCTTTACAACCCAGGTTATTAGTACCATTAAAAACGGACAGGTTCATCTTAATTTCTTCGGAAATACTGCAGACATGACTGCTTTTTTCGGTGTTGTAAAACCCAAACTAATCGCTAGTATTTCGCAGGTTGAAACAAACATGAAAAAACGTGGCGGTGGGCTACTTGATATCCAGCTCATAGATAGCACAGATACCTTAGATGGTTTTTTTCAGCTTCATTGTACTTTTGAAACACTCGACGCCATGGGCGCCAACTTTATAAACACCTGCTTAGAAACCTTTGCACGAACCCTTGAAAGAGAAGCCAAAACTTATAAAGCATTTATCACCTCACAAACCTATCCAGAGGTTGTCATGAGTATTTTGTCTAACTACACTCCAGAATGTTTGGTTAGAGCCTCTGTGTCCTGTCATGTTGATCTTTTAGCGCAAAAAGACCTTGATGGCCGTCTGTTTGCCCAAAAGATAGTTAGAGCCATAGCAATTGCAAAAGCAACTCCAAGAAGAGCCGTTACACACAACAAAGGAATCATGAACGGTATTGACGCCGTTATACTAGCAACCGGTAATGACTTTAGAGCAGTAGAGGCAGCAGTGCATGCATATGCTTGTAAAGATGGCCAGTACAGTAGCCTAACACACGCTAGTGTAGAGAACGATATTTTTAAAATGTGGATTGAACTCCCACTCGCTCTTGGAACCGTTGGTGGTTTAACATCACTACACCCTTTGGTAGGTTTTGCTTTTGATTTATTACAAAAGCCAAATGCTAAAAAACTAATGCAGTTAGTAGCTGTTGCCGGCTTGGCACAAAACTTTGCCGCATTGCGCTCTTTGGTGACTACTGGAATCCAAAAAGGACACATGAAAATGCATTTAATGAATATTTTAAACGGAGTTCAAGCAACAGATGCAGAAAAAGCGTTGGCTGTAACACATTTTACATCCCATCAAGTATCTCACAGCGCGGTGATCGCTTTTGTAGAGCAACTAAGAGCATAAGGTGAGTAAACAAACCACATATAAAAGCAATGGTAAACTTCTAATCACGGGAGAGTATGTTGTTTTGGATGGGGCCACTGCCCTGGCCATACCCACCAAGTATGGGCAATCTCTCACTGTTACAGATAATAACGAGAAGACCCTTCACTGGGTTAGTAAAGATCATACCGGGAACATTTGGTTTGAAACACATATAGACCTCACTACCCTTACCAGTAGCAATACATCTAAGATAGCCAAAACACTTTGTACTATTTTACAAACGGCTAGAATACACAACACCTCATTTTTAAAGCAAAGTAAAGGTGTAGCAGTACTAACACAATTAGATTTCCCGAGAGATTGGGGGCTAGGAACTTCCTCTACCCTTATCAACAACATAGCACAGTGGGCCCAAATAGACGCCTTTACGCTCTTAAAAGAAAGTTTTGGAGGTAGTGGTTATGATATTGCTGCAGCGCAGCACAATACCCCTATTTTTTATACCTTAAAAGATAACATGCCACAGGTGCAACCCTGCACGCTTACTTGGAGCTTTACAAAGCATTTGTTTTTTGTGTACCTCAACCAAAAACAAGATAGCAATCAGGCAATTAACACCTACAAGAAACTACAAAAAGACCCTAGGATACTTGAGGCCATTACAGATTTAAGCAAAAAAACACTTGTTTGTTACACCCTTGAAGATCTGGAAAGAATTCTAAATGCACATGAAAAGAAGATAGCTTCACTTCTGGGGCAAGCTACCGTAAAGGAATTAGTATTTCCAGACTACCCAAAGACTATTAAAAGCCTTGGCGCCTGGGGGGGAGACTTTGTCCTGGCCACAGGAAGCACACAAGATATGGCTTATTTTAAAGCTAAAGGGTACACTACTATCATTGCCTTTGATGATATGATTGCATAAAAAAGCCTAAGAATCAAAACACCTTGTGAGCGTTAAAATAGTGCATAAAAAAAGCGCAACCCTAAGGTTGCGCTAATTTGTAATTATATGTTTCGGTAACTTAAGCTGTTTTCTTACAAGCTAAAGAATAGATAACTAAACCAAATCCAATTTTGTTAATTGCATCTGCGATATTGTAAAGTACATCCATGTTTAACCATTCAATGCCAGACATAAATGCATACCATTGATTAGCACCAACTGCTGGCGTAGTCATTACACCTGCTTCCATAACAGCTGGAATCTCTGCTCCTGTACCTACTAAGTATCCTAAAGGATAGATAATCCATCCTACCAATACGAACCAACAAAGAATTTTGTGAGCTGCTAAAACATCTCCACCAGCTTCTTTTGCTAGTTTTGCTGCTCCACCTAACCAAATTTCGTAAACGATTGCAAAATATGCTACTGCAGAGAAAAAGCCCCACATTGCAGCTTGATTTACATATACTGTCTCTCCTAGGTATCCTGTTACTAACATAATAACAGAAAGTACTATCATTTTAGTTAAAAGAGATTTTTTTGCACCTGCTACCTTTAGAATTAAGTAGAACTCAACGCACATTAGCGGAACAGTTAAAATCCAATCCACATATCTGAAGAATGTTGGAGAATCTCCAGTTGAAGCCCAGTAATCTCTCATGTAGAAATAATGCACTGCTGCAATAAATGTGATTAAACCAGACACTAAAACAGAAGTTCTCCATTTTTTATCAAACTGGTTTAATGATAAAAAGAAAAAAGCAGAAGCTGCCATCATTGCCATGCATCCTACAAAGAAGGTGAACCCTACGTAATCGTCGGTAGCGATATTTGCAACATCGCTTACTAAAGGTAAAAATAAATTTTTCATTTTTTTAATTTTGTTTATTGTTTATAGGTATAAATAAAACAAAAAAAAACACAACAACCAAACTCTTTATAAAGTAATTTGTCAAAAATGGATAAATAATATTATTAATTTAATAAATTTAGCCCATGAATATTAACAATATCTTGATTACCAGCACCTTTTTCTGCCTTTGGCTTACAAGCCAAATCCCAGAAAACGCGCAATACAGCATCGGTTTGTTTTTTATTTTTACCCTAGGGATCCTTCATGGATCTAATGACCTCTCTATTGTAAGTAAAATAAAAGAAGTAACTACCCTAAAAAGGCTAGGTCTATTTTTATCTGGATATATTTTAGTGGTGGTTATTGCAGCGCTTATATTTTATGTGGCACCCAAAATTGCTATGTTATTTTTCATTTTATTTAGTGGATATCATTTTGGAGAGCAACACTTTCATAAAAGCATAAAGGAAAGCTCTCTAACAAGTGCCATACTATACATGAGCTATGGTTTGGTCGTGCTATTTTTAATACTGGCCTTAAATACAGCAGAGGTTTCAGTCATTATAAAAGACATCATTGGCAATACCATTGATAGTAGTATATATAACTACTGCTTGCTTGGGTCCTTTATTGTCTTTATTTTGGTAGGCATCAAATACTACCTAGACCATACCTTTGGTTTTAAAAAAATTGTCTACGAGCTTTTCTTGTTATTGGTATTTTTTATATTCTTTAGTAGCTCAAACCTTATATGGAGCTTTGCCATTTACTTTATTATTTGGCACAGCATCCCATCAATCATAGAGCAGTTAGACTACCTATACAAAGAGATTTCTTGGAAATCGTTTTTAAAGTACATTCAAAAATCATTTCTAGTATGGCTTATCTCTATTATAGCAATTGGCACCCTGTTATATTTCTTTAAAGATGATAAGCAGATTTTCCTGCCTATTATTTTTTCTTTTTTAGGAGCAATTACTTTTGCACATTCTTTTGTGATTTCAA